>VSSQ01001237.1_pt1 | contig 10419 bp, 9 predicted proteins | sample 4763081 | NCBI WGS metagenome assembly VSSQ01 (sample SAMN12137344, study PRJNA551015) | bioreactor metagenome | isolation source: SDC9 anaerobic chlorinated ethene degrading culture | place: USA: Knoxville, Tennesee | collected 2015-01-01
ATAGAAAAAGGAGCTATCGCTAACGGATTTTAATCCACTAATGCGACAGCTCCTTATTTTCTACTTAATCGGCAAAAGAAATTCCTATTTTCTTCGCAATTTTTACTAATTCTCCATTTGGATCAACTAATTTTGATTTTTGTCCTATAACATTTTCTAAGCTATCACTAGATATTTTCCCATCTTTAAGACAAACCATATCACCAAATTTACCTTCATTAATTAGTTCTACTGCTCCAACTCCATATCTTGTTGATAAAATTCTATCATATGTTGACGTTATTCCACCTCTTTGAATATGTCCAAGAACTGTACATCTTATTTCTTTGTCTGGTAATACTTTTTCTAAATCACCTGCTAATTTATTTCCTATTCCTCCAAGTCTAATTGGATCTGGGCTATCCGCAACTATTTTAGCAACTACTACATCCCCGTCTTTTGGCTTTGCACCTTCCGCTACTACTACTATACTAAATCTTTTTCCTTCTGCTTCTCTTTCCTTAACCTTATCTGCGATTTTATTTATATCATAAGGGATTTCTGGCAATAATATAACATCTGCAGAACCTGCAATCCCAGATTCTAATGCTATCCAACCTGCACCTCTACCCATAACTTCACAAATCATTACTCTATGATGAGATTCTGCTGTAGTATGAAGTCTATCTAAAGCTTCTGTAGCTACATCTATAGCTGTATTAAATCCAAAAGTTACATCTGTTGACGCTAAATCATTATCAATGGTTTTTGGCACACCTATTACTTTAACACCTTTTCTTGCAAAATCTCTTGCTGATGTTAAAGTACCATCTCCTCCTATTACAACTAATACATCTACTCCTTCTTTTTTTAGGTTTTCTACACCTACATCTGATACATCTTTTTTTATCATAGATCCATTTTCTTCTACTAAATAATCAAATAAGTTGTCTTTATTTGAGCTATATAATATAGTTCCTCCCCTATGAAGAATACCTGATACACTTTCTAAAGTTAGAGGTACGAAATCATTATTATACAATCCTCTGTATCCAAACTTATAACCTATTACTTCCATTCCATAGTTTAATATTGCTGTTCGTGTTACCGCTCTTATAACTGCATTTAATCCTGGACAATCTCCACCACCTGTTAGTAACGCTATTTTCTTAATTTGTTGTGACATTTAAAATTCCCCCTACTCCTTCAGTAACTTTTAAATTGACTATACATTTAAAATTTTCTGTTAATTCATTTTAAAAAAATTTAACAACTTTAAATGTTGTTTATGCAATTGTTTTCAAAATGTTATTTACTCTCTTACTTAATGATAGCATAAAGATTTTATGCTGAAAAGTAGAATAATTATATTTTTAATAATTTTTTTCATTTTGGTAATTTTTATCTAATTATCTTTTAATTTATATAAAAATTATCAAAAGTCTTGATATAAGGTATGCATTACCTTATAATATGATTATATTTATTTTGAATGAGGGGGATTATTTATGCTTAACTTTAACGAAGAATTTTTAAAACTTGAAGAAGATAAAAATACTTTAAAAAAACTAAAAACAAAGCTTTCTAATATCGATTTAGAAATTACTAAAACAAACACATCATTAAAAGAATTGAAAAAGATATTATCTAAAGAAGAAAAGGATGTTTCTAATTTAGAATCATTTAGTTTAAGTTATATTTATTATAAAATTAAAGGTTCTCTAGATGAAAAATTGTCAGAGGAAAAGATTGAATTCTTACAAGCTCAAGCAAAATTTTTAGAATGTGAAGATTATTTAAATAGACTTGCATCAGATAAGAAAAAAATGTTAAATAATATTTCTGAACTTGGAGATATAGATTTAAAACATGAAAATCTTTTAAATACATCTTCCCAGTATATTTTAAATTTAAATAATGAAAGTAGTAAAGAAATTTCTTTACTTTTAGACAAAATAAAATCTGTTTCTTTAGATCTAAAGGAAATTCAAGAAGCTATTTTTGAAGGGAATAAGCTTGTCCCTTATATAGATGAAGCTATTTCCCATTTAAATAGTGCTCAAAATTGGGGAATTTATGATATGCTAGGAGGAGATTTCTTAGTCACAATGGCTAAACGCTCTAAATGGAGGATGCCTCAAAATCAATTAATGATATTAAAATTATGCTAAATAGATATAATACTGAACTCTCTGATCTAAGTGATGAAATTAGTATTTCACTAAATCTTAATAGCTTCGATGGAATAATGGATTATATTTTTGACAACTTTTTTACTGATTATTTTATTCAAGGTAAAATAAATTCTGCTTTAGATTCCACAAGAAATTTAAAGTCTAAAGTAAATATGATTCAATCTAATTTAACAAATAAATCTAAAGATTATAGTAAAAAAATTGAGTATTTAAAAAATGCTTTGGAAATCGAAATAAAAAAATATTAAAAAATATCTTATAAATATAATAAATAGGACTAATAATTTAAAAAGATAATTATTAGCCCTACTTATTATATTGTTAAAGTTACTATTCCTGCAACAGATAATGCTAATAAAACAATACCTGCAATAATTCTATAAATAGCAAATATTCTCATTGGTTTCTTCTTTAGGTAGCTTACAAACATATCCATAACTATTAATGCCACTATAAATGCTACTATGAAGCCAACAATCAATGCAACTACATATGTAGAATTCATTATTGAAAAATCAAAATTAGATAAATCCATAATTGATGAGCCTACCATAGCTGGAATTGCTAAAAAGAATGAGAATTCTGCCGCTACTGGAGTTGAAAGGCCTGCAATCCATCCACCCATTATTGTTGATGCACTTCTTGACATTCCTGGCCACATTGCTAAAATTTGAAAAAGTCCAACCTTTAATGCTTGTATTGGAGTTAAATCAAAAACATCCATAGTTTGATAACTTCTTCTTTTGGAAGCCTTATTCCTGTATATATTCTCTATTATAATTAATAATATACCTCCAACTATGAATCCAACTACAACTGCTGACGGTTTAAATAAGCCTTTTATTTTATCGTATAAAGTTACTCCTACAATTAAAGCTGGAATTGATCCTATTATTACATTTATTCCAAACTTAAAACCTGAGTGCCCTTTTTTACCTAATGTAAATATATATGTAAAAAATTCAACTACAGCTTTCCAAAGTTTATTCCAATATAATACTACCACCGCCAATATTGCTCCTAGCTGAATAACTACTTCAAACATTTTGGCAAATTCTTCTGCTCCAACTGCTCCTGATCTAAATCCTATTAAACTTCCAACTAAGATCATATGTCCAGTGGATGAAACTGGTACAAATTCTGTAAGACCTTCTACTACAGCTATCACTATAGCCTTAATTATATAGATAAAATCTAAACTCATTCTTTTTCCTCCCTTTAAGACCTGTTTTATTTACAACAAATCCTATTATACCTTTATAATTCCAAGCTGTCTATTCATTATCTACTATTAAATCTTAAAATTATATTAAAGAAATCAAAAGATAAATACAATTTTTAAATTCATTTGCTATTACCACTCTATTTCTATGCTACTTTCTATATTTTCACCATCCAAAGAAATTTCTATTGTATTAACTCCTTTGGATAATATTAAATCTGAATATTTTTTTACTTTTTTAAACTCTTTATTATTTTCTCTTATATAATATTCATCAACTATTTTTCCATTTTTAAAGGCTCCAACTATAAAGTTTTCTTCTTTATCTTGTTTAGGTTCCTCTTTCTCTTCTTGTTTTTTCATTAAAATAATATACAATTTTTCATCTTCTATATATGTAGTGTCAATAGGGTTTCTATTCATTAACTCTTTATTTTGTGTAAATACTGTAGGGGGAATATAACTTCCTTTAAATTTAATATTTATATCATTCTCACTTTTAATATAAGTTATATAACTATTACTTTTTTTCACATCCGTGGTATTGTCTATGTTTATAGTGTATGTGTACAATACTTTTTTCAACATTGGTATATAATCACTTCTATTACTATTACCTGTATAATTTAAATTTCTTATATCTGTATCTAAAAGTTCCATAGCACTACAAGGAAAACCCTTTTCATCAAAGTATCCTCTATCTATAAAATCTATCATTATCCATTTATTATCTTCTTTACTCCAATATTCAACTACATAATAAGCCTTTTGTTTATTAAAATTTGTATCTGTTCTCTTAAATACTCCAAGTCTTGCAGTATATCCAACACTTTCAAGGAAATCTCTATATATTATTCCAAGATCTCTAGCTGATGCTTTTTTTGAGTCGCCTTTTTCTTTTAATATATCATATCCATTTATTCCTTGAGAACTAGAAATATCATCAAATGTTATAATTTCATTTAAGATCTCTGATACCTTAATGGCTTTTTTTAATTTATCTTTTTCTCCATCTAACTTCTCTTCTATGCTATACATTTGTTTTAATATTTTTATTTTTTCATCATCTTCATCTCCATAAAAAAATATAATATTATTTTCGTTATATATATTGTCCCATTTTTTTATAATAATTTCACTTTTATTATTTATCTTAAAAATAAATATAATTCCTAAGGCAATTATTAATCCTACAACAATCAATCGAATAAAGCTTTTAGATTTTTTCAAATAAATCCCTCCATAAATTAGTTATTAATATAATACTATCAGAAAATACACCACTTTTCTATAAAAAAGTGGATATATCTAAATTTGCTTATGACCTGGCTTTTTTCCAATTCATCACAAATTTACATATATTAACTCCAAAACTGAAAGAATGAATTTATAAAAATTTACTATATAAACTACTTTTTATAAATTTTTAATAGAAAAAAGTGCCCTTAGGCACTTTTTAGTAAACCAACTTTATTCCTGATAATTTAAAGTCCTGTGAACTATCTTTTAAGAATTGTTCATAAATTTCTTTTGATTTATTATAATTTCCTACAATGGTATTTTTAGTTGCTTCATTCATAGTTGTAGAAATTTCCTCATAAGCCGCTTTTATATTTTCATATCCTCTTGCTATGTCTTTTTCTACCATTAAATAGTACCATCCAGCATTATTTAGGGAAATTACATCTTTCTCATTCATTGCATAAGCTTCACGTATTAAGTTGATTCCTTCTTCATTATTTCCTTGGGTTAAATATACAGCTCCTAAAGTTCTATAATATTCCTGATTATCTTTTTCTATCTTTATAGCTTCTTTCAAATTTAATGCTGCATCATCCCATTTTTCATCAATTATATCTAGCCTAGCCAATTTGTAATATAATTTACTATTATCTACTTTTATATTTAATGCTAATGAATAATAATCTCTTGCTTTTTCATTGTTTGACTCATAATTAGAATAATAATTAGCTATTCTCATTATTGTTTCATAATTATAAGGCTCTTTTTGCATTGCTGTCCTAAAATACGCTTCAGTTGGTTTAATATTTCCCTTTTTTAATAATATATCTGTAATCAAACTTCCATAACTGTTAGGATAATTATTATTTTTAACTATACTCTTTTTAGCTAGATTAAAGGCTTCATCATATTTCTCATTGTAAAAAGATCTTAATGAAGATAAATAATACTCTATATATGAATCTTTTTTATCATTACTTGCTTTTCTTACAGCATCACCCAAATAATCTTCTGCTTCCGATTCTCTGTTAGAATTTTTAAATATTTCAAAATTTATATAATCTGTTGATATTCCATTTATATTTTCATCTTCTAATTTTATAATTAATTCTTCAGCTTTTCCTATATTCTCTTTAGAAATAGAATATGCTTTTGCTAACATCATTTTATATGCTGCTTCTTCTGGATTTGCTTCTATTTTTTTCTCTATAGATTTAATTAACATATCTTTATCAAATGAATACATATCGTCTATAACATCATATATTTTCATTTCATTTCTATCTAAATTCCATGCATCTTTTAATAATTCTAATCCATTTTCCCATCTGTTTATTAGCATATTCATATTAGACAAAATACATATATCATAAGAAGAATTTTTATCCAAAGGATAATTTTCTGTTAATCCTTCTGCTTTGTATATATGATTATTAGCTATATAAGCTGAAAATAAAGTTTTTAATATATCTTTATTAGAACCATAGTCATTTATGTATTTCTCTCCAAATGAAATAGCTTCATCATATTCTTTATTCATAATAAAAGTAAATAGCATTGAATTAATTAGTTCTATATCTTTATCCCTATACTTATCAAAGCCCTCTTCTTTTATTATTCTATCTCTCTTTATAATTGATTCCTTTAGAAGAGAACTTGATTTCTTAACATCCCCTTTTAAGGAATATATATCAGCAGCCTTAACTGTCCATATTGGCCAATTATCATCTTTTTGCATTTTATTATATTCTTCTATTGCTTCATCATATTTATTTTCATAATATAGATATTCAGCTCTATTTTGGGTTATGTCAACTTCTTCAACTGTGGTAAATCCTTTTATACATAGTATCATAATAAGTGTTATGATACATGAGCCCCCTATAATGACAATAGGTTCTACATACTTATTCTTTTTATTAGCTTTTCTATATTTATCTATTAAATTAGCACTTGTCCTATTAATTACTTTGCTAAGTTTTCTAAAAAACGATTTCAGATACTTTTTTGTAGTAGAAAAAAGTTTTTTTATTTCATTCATGACTCTCTCCACCTTTTCATTTAATCTACATAATTATAAGCTAATATACATTTTAGCAGATTTTTTTAATATTTACAATTGAAATATTTACAAAATTTCCCCATTAACTAACTTTTTTTTAAGTAAATTAAATAAAAATGTAAAAATTTAGTGCTAACAACATATTAAAATTAAATTTAAAAAGCTAATAATATATACTACTATTAGCTTTTTAAAATCAACATTAATTAATATTCTTTAATTTTTCTTCTAATCTCGAAACAACTTTATACATAACAAAGGCTATTATAGAAAGAATTACTATACTCATCATAACCATATCTAACTGTGAAATTTGACCACCATATACTATTAAGAATCCTAAGCCTTCTCTTGCAACTAAAAATTCACCCATAATTACACCTACCCAGGATAATCCAACATTTATTTTAAGTGCAGAAATTAAAACCTGGATATTAGCTGGAAATACAAGATATTTTAATGTTTGAAATTTTGTTGCTTGAAGTGTTTGCATAAGCTTTAGTTTTCCCTTATCAACTTCATTAAATCCAGTTAAAACTGTTATTATTGTTGTTACTATTGAAATAAGAAGCGCTATTACTATTATAGCTGTCATCCCATTACCCACCCAAAATATTACAATTGGTGCAAGTGCAACCTTTGGCAATGCATTTAGCACTACTAAGTATGGATCTAAAACTTTTGATGTAAAAGGAGATGACCATAATATAATAGCTATAAAGGCTCCAAGTAATGTTCCTAACATAAAACCTAATACAGTTTCATAACAGGTTACTAATATATGCTTTAAAAGTGTTCCTTCTTTTACAAAAGATAAAAATGAATTAATTATTCTAGTAGGGCTCGATGTTAAAAAAGGATCTATCCACTTTAATCTTGCTGCAACTTCCCATAAAGCAATGAATACTACTAATATGGCTATTCTAAATATAGCTACTTTTATTCTATCTCTTTTTATTTTTTTTATATAATTTTCATGTTCTTTACTCATTTACTGCATCAAGCTCCTTCCATAATAAATTAAAGTACTCGTTAAACTCTGGCTCTTTTCTCCTTTGAAATGGAGTTGCTTCAGTATTCTTAAAGTTTATCTCCACATCTAATTTTAAGTTTGCCGGCCTTTTAGTAAGGATTATTATTCTATTTGAAATTGCTATCGCTTCTCCTAAATCATGTGTAACCATAATTGCTGTTTTTCCTTCTCTTTTTATTATGCTTTTCACATCATCACAAACTTTAAGTCTTGTCTGATAGTCTAAAGCTGAAAAAGGCTCATCTAAAAGAAGTACATCTGGATTTAGCGCAAGAGTTCTAATAAGAGCAACCCTTTGCCTCATTCCTCCGGAAAGCTCTGTTGGTTTATGGTCTTTAAACTTTGATAACTGATAATTTTCTAACAACCTATCTGCTCTATCTATATTTTCTTTGCTATCTAAGCCTTTAATCTTTAACCCTAATAATACATTGCTTCTTACTGAAAGCCATTCAAATAAATAATCTTTTTGAAACATGTATCCCATTTTATCTAATCTATTTTTTATATCTTTATCTGTATATAATACATCCCCTTCAGATGGTTTTAAAAGTCCACTAATAATATTTAAAAGTGTTGATTTTCCACATCCTGATGGACCTATTATACTAACAAATTCTCCTTTTTCTATTGAAAAATTTAAATTTTCTATTGCTTTTGTCTCATCTTTTAAAGAATGATACGTTAAACTCACATTTGATATATTTATTAAACTCAAATTTGTGCCCCCTTTCTAATTTATGTAAATCTTGATAGAAAGAAGTTTATTGGGGCTGTCAGAAAGACAGCTCCATTAAAAATTTATTTAGATTTTACTGCTTCTTCCGCAAAAGTATTATTAACAATCTTCTCAAATTCAGGTCTGTCTTGTAACAAACTACTATCATAACCTTCTATTACATCCATTAATCTATTTAAATCTTCTTCTGCAATTGATGGATTAGTTGCTATTGCATTTATTTTTCTATAATTTTTAACAACTGAGACTATTATCTCTTTATCAGTCCCAGGGAAAAATGAAATTATTGAATTAGCTACTTCTTCATCACTATGTGTTTCAACCCACTTTTGTCCTTTATATATTGCATTAGTAAATTTTTGTACTATTTCAGGGTTCTTGTCCATATAAGATTTAGTTGTATAAAAACAAGTATATGGTAAATCTCCAACGGCTTCTCCAATTGAAGCTATTATTTTTCCACTACCTTCTTTTTCAAGCATAGAAGCTGTTGGCTCAAATAAATTAACATATTCTCCAACTCCTGACTTAAAGGCTCCAGCTGTTGCTGTGAAGTCGATATTAGTTACTAATGATACATCCTTTCTAGGGTCTAATCCGTGATTTCTTAACACATACTCAAAAGCCATTTGTGGCATTCCACCTGGTCTCGCCCCTATTATTTCAACCCCTTTTAGATCTTCCCATTTGAAATTTGGATTTTCTTCTCTACCAACTAAAAATGATCCATCTGTTTTGGTTAGTTGTGCAAATAATACTGGATAATCTTCTCTACCTTGATTGTGTATATATATAGCTTGCTCAGGTCCAGAGAAACCTATATCTACATTTTTACTTAAAAGTTGCTGCATTGTTTTGTCTGCGCCTTGACCTGTTGATAAGTCTATCTCTATTCCTTCTTCTTCAAATAGCCCTTCATTTATGGCTACATACATAGGTGCATAAAAAACTGAACGAACTACTTCATTTAACCTAACTTTAGTTAATTCTTTTTTAGGAATTTCATTGTTTTTTCCACATGATATAAAGCTAAAGCTTGTAATTCCTATTAAGGCTACTAATGATACTATTTTTATTAATTTATTTTTCATTTAAACCTCCTTATTTTTTTAATCTCTACTATGATTTATAATATGACACCACAACATATTTTGTTAAAAAATAAGATTTTTTAATTTAAATTATCAATATTATGTACTTTTCAAAGAATTAAACACTGAAAATCTTTCTTGTAAATTTCATTATTCCATTTACATCTTTATTTAATAGTGATAAATTATTAGTTGAATAGTTTAAGGAGGTTTGAAAATGAAAATTTTTAGGGAAGCTCTAATAATTTTGGGCATTTACTTACTTGGAGAACTTATTTCAAAAGGACTTTCTTTACCTATACCAGGAAATATATTGGGTATGATTATATTATTAATTTTATTATGCTGTAATATTGTAAAAGTCGAAAAAGTTGAAACCGTGTCTAATTTTTTCTTAGATCATCTAGCTTTTTTCTTTGTTCCTGCGGGGGTAGGTTTACTAACATCTTTTGATTCGATTAAGGATAGCTTAATACTAATAATACTTCTTTGCATTATTACTACATCTATAGTTATCGTAGTCACTGGATTAACAGTTCAAATTGTTATGAATCTTCAAAAAAAGAAAAACTAATAAGGAGTATGAATCAAAGTAATGAGTATTTTAACTGGAAATATTTTATTCGGAATAGTAATTTCACTAATATCATTTGAAGTTGGACTTTTTATTTATAAAAAAACTAAATTCCCATTATTTAACCCTTTACTGATTTCTATTATATTAATAATTGGATTTCTGATATTATTTAAAGTGGATTTTGATGTTTATAATAAAGGAGGACAATTTATAAATATGTTTTTAGGTCCTGCAACTGTTGTTTTGGCTGTTCCCTTATATAAGCAGTTACAATTATTA
>VSSQ01001241.1_pt1 | contig 10395 bp, 10 predicted proteins | sample 4763081 | NCBI WGS metagenome assembly VSSQ01 (sample SAMN12137344, study PRJNA551015) | bioreactor metagenome | isolation source: SDC9 anaerobic chlorinated ethene degrading culture | place: USA: Knoxville, Tennesee | collected 2015-01-01
ACCGGTACGCAATATTGCGCAGCGCATGGGGGTTTCTGTTGCAACCCTCTATCGTCATATCGGCAAGAAGGGTGGCTCTCCCAAAACAGTGGAATCCGAGGACGTCCATGGCTGAGCGGAGAAAGCGGCCGCCCGGAGAGGCTCTTGTCGATCTTCGACGCCGATTGTCGCTGCTTTCTCCCCGTGATCCAGGCCGTACCGAGATTGTTGCTCGTGCCGCCGATGCCTACGGCATCTCGATCTGGACCCTGTATCGGGCGCTGCGGGAGTTGAACCGCCCGAAATCCGTACGGCGCGCCGATCACGGAACCTCCCGGATCGCCCCGCAGCCGGAGATGGAAACCTATGCCGAAATCATCGCGGCCCTGAAGATCAGAACGGCGAACCGGAAGGGGCGGCATATCTCCACGGCGCGCGCCATCAAGCTGCTTGAGGAAGACGGCGTGGTGACGCCCGATGGCCTGGTCCGTGCACCGCCCGGCATCTTGAAACGCGCAACGGTCGATCGGCTGCTGCGTGTTTCCGGCCTGGATTATGCGCGCGTCACCCGCCCGGTGGCTGCCGTCCGATTCCAGGCGCGGCGTTCCAACGAACTCTGGCACTTCGACATGAGCCCGTCCGACCTGAAGCAGGTGGAAGCGCCGCTTTGGGTCGAGGAAGGGCGCGGCCGGCCGACGCTGATGCTGTTCTCCGTGGTCGATGATCGCTCCGGCGCGAGCTATCAGGAATACCGCTCCGTCTACGGCGAGGACGCGGAGTCCGCCTTGCGCTTTCTCTACAATGCCTTCGCCGCCAAGCCTGAACCGGAACTGCCGCTTCAGGGGATTCCAACGACCATCCATATGGATAACGGGCCGGTGAGCCGCTCGCGCGTTTTCCAGTCCGTCATGGGTAGCCTTGGTGTCCGGGTTCTCACGCATATGCCCCCGTCGGACAGCGAGCGGCGCACGCCGGCGCGAGCGAAAGGCAAGGTCGAGCGGCCGTTTCGCACGATCAAGGAAGTGCACGAGACCCTCTATCATTTCCACAAGCCGAAGGACGAAGAGGAAGCCAACCTTTGGCTCAGGCGCGCCTTGGTCACCTACAATAACGGCGACCATCGCACAGAGTCTCATGCACGCATCGAGGATTGGCTGCGGCATCTTCCTCCTGACGGGGTGCGGGCGATGTGCTCCTGGGAGCGGTTCTGCGCCTTTGCGCGCGAACCGGAACGACGGACGGTTGCTGGAGACGCGACCGTATCGGTCGAAGGCGCATCCTATGAGGTCGAGCCCGAACTTGCCGGCGAAACGGTGACCTTGCTCTGGGGCCTGTTCGATCAGGAACTGTTCGTCGAGCATGAGGGCAAGCGCTTCGGTCCATTCCAACCTTCGCGCGGGGCGGTTCCCCTCTTTCGCTATCGCAAATACCAGAAGAGCAAGCTCGAAGAGCGGCTCGACAAGGTGGTGCGCCTGGCAGACCAACTTGTGCTCCCCCGCGCCGCGGTCACCGGCGGGGATCGTCCATTGCCTTCGCTGCCCCCGACCACGGCTGGGCTGAGTGTACGGCGGACACCGTTTCCGGAACCCGCAATAGAGACCGCTTATCCAAATGGCCTCGCAGCCCGTGGGGCCATCGCCGACCAGCTCGGCCGGCCGATCGGCGCGATGAATGCCGGTGACCGCGCCTTCATCAATGAACTGCTTGGAGAAACACTCGACAAAAAGATGATCGCGGCCCGTATCCGCGAACGCTTCCAGGCGCGAAGAAAGGAAGAATGATGCTCGCTGACGTTCAATCCAGTTACGGCCTCGACCGGCCTTTCCAAGGGGCCGGCAACTTTGAGACCGAGCATCAGCGCACGATCATCCGCGAGGTGTGTGCGGCCGTCCAGACCGGTCGGCTTGTCGTGGTCTCCGGCCTGGTCGGTTCGGGGAAAACCCACCTTTTGCGCCGCATCGAGGCCGAACTCACCAAAGCCGGCAAGGTCGCACTCGCCAAATCGCTGGCGGTCGACAAGCGGCGCACTTCGCTGCCATCGCTCATTGAAGCCCTGTTCTACGACTTGTCTCCCGGCGATCGTGCGCAGGTCAAGATCCCCAAGCAGGCCGAGCGCCGGGAGCGCGACCTGCGCGACATCATGAAAAAAGGCAAACGGCCGATCGTCCTCGTGGTCGACGAGGCCCATGACCTGCACCACAAGACCTTAACCGGCCTGAAGCGACTGATGGAGGTGGTCGCCGACGCCGGCGTGCTCCTTTCCGTACTTCTTGTCGGGCATCCCCGGTTGCGCAATGATCTGCGCCGGCCGCAAATGGAGGAGATTGGCTACCGCACGACCATTTTTGACTACGAGGGGATCGGCTCCGCGCGCCGCGACTATGTTGCCTGGCTGCTTGGCGCCTGTGCGGCCGAAGGCGTAAAGGTTGGCGAACTCCTCGAGGAAGAAGCCATCGACCTCTTCGCCGAACGTTTGCGCACGCCGCTTCAGATCGAGATGCATCTCACCCTCGCATTCGAGCAGGGCTTTCGCCTCGGCGCCAAGCCGGTTACCGCCGAAATCGTCGAGCAGGTCCTGTCCCGCGCCATCGACGATCTCGAACCGACGTTGACCCGAAATGGTTACGATGCGACGGCTCTGGTCACGCACCTCAATGCTCGGCCGTCGGATATCCGCGCCTTCCTGGCGGGCACCCTTGATCCCGAATATTCCCGTCAGCTGACCGAGCAACTACGACAGGCAGGCGTCCCGGTTTGACCATGCCGTCGCTGGCAATTAATCTGAGCACGTGGGGGATGTTTGCGAGCACATTGGCAAAGAGCGTGAGCACGACGCCCGCTCCATTGTCAGATAATTCGAGCAGAAAATGCCGATGTTTGCGAGCAGAGGCGCTTATGTTGGCAAGCCGCTACAGCTAGGGTCCGGTCTGTCGCGGGCGGCCGAAATTCCAACAGGTTGGGAAATAACCACGGACCTTGTGCGCCGGATCGCAACAGCGCAAGGCGTCGATGAACAAGACGACTGGGCGAAGTGGTACGTTGAAACGGAGGGCAAGGAACCGAATTACTCGGAGCTATTGGGACAGCTTGCAGCCACCCCCGCAGAGCGCCGCGCGATCTTGCACAGCTACATCGAGCCAAATGAGGAAGACCGTGAGCAAGGCCGGAAGGTTCCCACAGCGGGGCACAAAGCAATCGCCAAGCTTGTGCGAGGCGGATATGTCCGAGTGATCGTCACCACCAATTTTGACCGTTTGATGGAAAACGCACTCCGCGAAGTTGGAGTCGAACCGACTGTTGTCGGTTCAACTGATGCTCTGGAAGGCGCGGAACCATTAACGCATAGCGCCTGCTACATCTTAAAGTTGCATGGCGATTACAAGGATGCCCGGATTCTCAATACGGATTCTGAGCTGCAGACCTACCCAGATGCATACAACAAATTGTTGGACAGGATCATTGACGAACACGGGCTGATCGTCTGCGGTTGGTCCGGGGAATGGGATCACGCGCTAGGTCGTGTTGACAAAAGGGATTCCCCTCGGGCGTAGGGCATGATTCAAGCTGGCATCTGCGATGGAGACCAGCTTGGCACGAGACCTTATGTCGGACGAGGAATGGGCGTTCTTTGAGCGCTTCATCCTCGCCGTCCGCGCCCCGAACGGACGCAAAGCAACCAACCACCGCCTCGTCCTTGATGGGATTTTCTGGATTGCCCGAACCGGGGCGCCATGGCGGGACCTACCTGGCGAGTTCGGCAAATGGTCAAGCGTTTACCGACAGTTCCGGCGCTGGACACTGGCGGGCCTCTGGGAGGACATCATGGATGCTCTGAACCAGAGCGGAGCCGTTCCAAGCGCCCTGCAAATGATCGACAGCACCGTGATCCGCGCCCACCATCAGGCAGCGGGCGCTAAAGGGGGACTCCACGACAGGGTTTCGGCCGTTCTCGAGGTGGCTTTACGACCAAGATCCACCTTCTCGTCAACGCACACGGGCTTCCCATGAGGACAGAGATCACACCTGGCCAGACGTCGGACTATCTCGGCTTCGATCTGGTGATGGCGGATAATCTGCCCAGCCCGAGCGTGCTGCTCGCGGATCGCGGCTACGATGCAGACAAGATCAGAGAAGGCATGGAGGCGCGCAACGTCCTGCCCGTGATACCGATGCGCAAGTCCCGCAAGAAGCGGATTGGTGTCGATCGCTCGCTGTATCGCCTGCGGAATCTGATCGAACGTTGCTTCAACAAGCTCAAGAACGCCAGGCGTGTCGCGACCCGCTACGACAAGACGGCGGAAAGCTTCCTCGGCTTCATTGACATCACGTCGATCCGTCTCTGGATCCGCCATTTGTCAACGTGACCTAAGGGCTGCGATCTTGCGCGCGCCGAATCGCCGGTATCCGATGTTTTGGGCTTCTAGAGGAGAGTTGCGGGGTCGTGGAGCCGAGTTGTGCAACGCCCGGAAGGGTTTGACCATCCCGATCGCTGATGCGGACTCGTTCTTTGTGAAGCTGGTGGAACAGGTGGAAACACTTGAGCAGTCACAGCGTCAAAATCCGCTTAGCGTCGATATGACGGTAAGCCGCGCGAAGCGGTATCTGGCCAAGCCGGAATACCGGATTCAGCTATCGGATTTGGTGTCCGAAGAAGAGGAGCGGATTGTTGCCCGTCACGATCAAGGCGATTTAGCGCCAAACGGCCCGGTTGCACCAGAGGATTTCCAAAGGCGTGTGGCCCTGTACGAATCCGTTTCAGAAGGTCTGACCAAGGCTTGCGGTCTAATAGGTAGATGGGGTGACGATATCCAACTTAAGACCGTGGTGGAGGCCATCAGAAGTATTCTCAGCTTCGCAGCCGATACCCCGGGCGGTCGTGTCGTTTATCTCGAAATGCGGAGCTACCCAGCAGTTTTAGCCTATCAAGCCTGTGCTCTTGGTCTACAGGCTGCAGAGCGTTGGCAAGCGCTGCATAGCTTCATGGGCATCGAAGTAGAGAACCGGCGCGCCCGCGTCGAACGTCTCTTGGATGTTGTCGGCCCTTCGACTTGGGAAGGAGCGAAAAAGGACTACTGGCAGAATATGCCGAATATGGACCGGCGGTATACGCCTTTTCCAGATCATTTGGTGGACGGAGCCTTCGGAAACTGGTGTGGTACTTTCCTTCCACCACGATCATCAGTCTCAGATGCTTTTTTGTTCGCGGAAGGGATAACTGCGATTCGATACATTGAGGGAACAGAGAAAACTCAGGTTCAGGAAGTGATAAACCAGCCGTCGACTGGGAGAAACTACCTATGGGCACCCGTCGGTCGTGCCGGTTGGGCCTGGGAATACCACGAACGCATTTCCAAGCGCTTTGACGACGATCATTTCATCGCCGTTCTAGCAAAGGGCGGGTTTGGAAGAGGGGACCCCGAGCTCATCAAGCTTGCAATAGAGAGTCACCGGCGAGTGCTGGGAAGTTTGCACTGGCGTTGAAAACAGCAGTTCGTGACGACATTCTTGGGCTCCCTACGCAACGGGGTGTTGTCGCGAAGGTACTCGGCAGAGGTAACCCGGCGGGTTTCCCCGCCGGGCCCGAGGGGGAGACCCCGTTCTTTTCAGAACGGGATCTCGTCGTCGCGGTCGACCAGCTCGGGGTTTTCGTTCTCGGCCGACTTCGGGCGGCTCAGGAAGTCGACCTTCTCGGCGATGATCTCGCAGCCGTAGCGGTCGTTCCCCATGCTGTCGATCCACTTGGTGTAGTGGATGCGGCCGTGGACGAGGACCTTCATGCCCTTTTCGCAATGCTCCGCGACCGTCTTGCCGAGACCGTTGAAGCAGGTGATGCGGTGCCATTCGGTGTCCATGACCCGGTAGCCGTTCTCGTCGCGCAGGACGCGACCTTCCGAGAGGCGGGGGCGGGAGGTGGCGAGGCTGAAGTTGGTGATCTTGGTGCCACTCTGGGTGGTGCGGACTTCGGGGGTCTGACCGATGTTGCCGGCGAGGATGACGATGTTCTGCATGGTAAGCTCCTGTGTGTCCTGTCTTCGGGACCGTCCCTTCGACAAGACCCGGAAAAAGCCCGTCGGGTGACGCGTGCACGGTGGACGGAACGGACGCCGGAAACCCCCAGAGGACCGGGGTGGAGCGGGCAGCCCCAAAGGGGCAACACGGCCCGGACTGACGCGGGGTTGCGCGCGAGAGCCCGAACGGGATTAGGGGACTGTCAGTCGAAGGGATGGCCCAGGAGATAGCGATGCGCGGGGAGCCCATGCCAGACCCTGTCACCCTGCCCGTCGGAACAGCCTGACCCCCAATCCAGCCCCCCCGGCGGCGAAGACGGCAATCACCAGCCTCCGCCACCCCTGCCCCAGCCTTCCGGGAGTTGCGGCACCCTGCATCGACAGGCTATCGATACCGGGACATTCAGGACACGGACCGCATCAATGGCTGATTACGATCTCGAGGCACTGTCGCTTGGCGAGCTGAAGAAAATGCAGAAGGACGTCGCCAAGGCGATTTCCACATTTGAGGATCGGCAGAAGGCGGAAGCCCGCGCCAAGGTGGAAGCTCTCGCCCGGGATCTGGGCTACTCCCTGGCCGAACTTGTCGGCTCCGAAACGAAATCCTCCCGTGCGCCTGCCGTGGCGAAATACCGGCACCCTGAGAACCCGGCGCTCACTTGGTCCGGCCGGGGGCGCAAACCACAGTGGTTCGTGGAGGCGTTGGAGGCAGGAAGGACCGCGAGCGACCTAGCCATCAGTTGAAGGCTTGACCTGCGCGATCGGGCCAAAGCGGACTGTAATTGCCGTGGTGATAAGGGAGGTTTTCCCAATCGAACGGTTGACCGATGGATAAGCCGACGCGAAAATTGGCTACTGGATTTCCAGGAAAATTCAGTAGCTACCTTACCTGTCGAGCTTTGGTGAACAGGTTTATTGTCGAGTTAAAAAGGGTGCCTGCCATATGGAATTCGATCCAGCATTATCATTCTCTGACAACCTTGCCCGTTTCCAGGCGGCAGCGGAGGGCATCGATGCCGACTGCGCCCGCATTCTATTCGACAATCTAGGGCTGTTGACACGCGACGGTGACGCGACGCGCACTCGTCAGGCTGTTCAGGAGTTCAACCAGGCGGTCCTCGCCGCACTGGACAGTGTGCCGGAAGCGCCTGCCGCATGAGCCGGTATTTTCTCTCCTCCGCCTCTATTGAAGGCTTTCGCGGCATCAATAATGACGGCGATCCCCTCGTGCTGAAGTTCAAGCACGATGCCGTCAATTCCGTCCATGCGCCCAATGGGGTCGGTAAAAGCTCGATCTTTGAAGCGCTGCACTTCGCCCTGCACGGCACGGTGCCACGCCTGGAAGGGATGCAGGACGCCGAACAGGGTGCAAGCTACATCGTCAACAAGTTTCATCCGGCGCAACAAGCGACGGTCGCCCTTGTTTTCAAGAGCGATGACGGCACGCCCGATGTGTCGATCGCTGTCACCCGGACGGCGGCGGGCGGACGGGTCGTCACGTCTCCCTCCGGCCACGCTGATCCGGACAGCTTCCTCGCCGATCTTTGCGAAGATTTTGTGCTGGTCGATTACCCGCGCTTTGCCTCTCTCGTGGACTGCTCGGCCTTGGAGCGCGGGCGCTCCTTCGCCTCGCTGGTCGGCATGAGCCGGTATTCCCAGCTCCGGCAGGCGCTCGACGGGGCCAAGAACACTCGCAACATCAATAGCGATCTTGGGCTGTCCACGCTCGACACCGAAGTGACCGCCGAGAACCGCGCCTTGGGGGCCGTTGAACAGCGCATCCTCGCCGCGTATCAGGAAGTGACCGGCGCGGTCGGCGGCCAGATGACGGATACAGCCGCGCTGAAAGCGCAGGTGACGGGCGGACTGGCGGGCATCGCGCTTTTCACGCCGTTGCTCGCCGACGCCTCGGTGATGGACCTCGATTTTGACGCCGCTGAAAGGATTGTCGATCAGGAAGAAGGCGGCGCGGCGCGGAAAACTCTCGACGGCCTCAACGCCGCCGTCACGACGCTCGGCGGGTTGCAGGTTTCGGCGGCGGAACTTGCCGAGATCGACGCGCTGGTGACGGCGGCGAAGGCGCGCGACGATGCCATGCGTAAAGTCGGTGCCGCCAGCCTTCATGCTTTGCTGAAAGATGCGCTCGCGGTCGTGAACAGTGCGGACTGGCATGATCCGAAGGTCTGCCCTGTCTGCGAAAAGGCTGGCGACGGACCGCTTCAGGATCAACTGGAAGCGAAGATCGCGCTCTACGACGAGGCCGACCAGCTCGACGCCGAGCTGAAACGGCAGGTACAGAGCGCGGGAAGCATCGGCAAGCTCCGGCAGCTTGAAGAGCAGGCGCGTCTTGGCGTTGCGGAAGCTGATCGCATCGCGCCGGTCCTGACGCTGGCCGCGCGCCAGTCGTCGGTTTCCACGGCGGACCTGGAACGCGCAAAAGATGCGATTGGCGCGCTCGAAGCGAAGCGGGTTGACGTGCTCGCGGCAGTCAATACTGAGATCGTGACGCTGCAAGCCAGCTTGCCGCCGTCGCTGGTCGCCGTCACCCGCACCCTTGGGCAGGCCAAGCAATTCCGCGACGCCATGAACGAATACGAGCGGACCCTTCCGGCGCTCGCGGCGAAACGAGCCAAGCTCGCGAAGCTCAATCGCTGGAAGACGTTCATCACGAACGTCGCCGGGCAGTTCGCAAGTGCGGAAAGCGCCCTCGCCAATGCGCGCATCACGGATATTCAGGCAAGTTGTCAGGAGCTTTTTGGGCATCTGGTGCGCGGCGGTCCGGACGTGCGGCCGACGCTGAACCGGGCGCAAAATACCGAACAGGTGGATTTGAAGCTCGCCGATTTCTTCGGCCTTCCCAACCAGAGCGCGCGGGCGCTTCTGTCCGAAAGTTACCGCAACGCTGTCGCCGCTTCCATTTTCATGGCGGCGGCCACCCGACACCAGGGCGTGCCGCGCTTTATGGTGCTGGATGATGTGACTTCGAGTTTCGACGCCGGACATCAGTTCAGCCTGATGGACACGATCCGGACGAAACTCCGCTTCGGCGCGGCGAACGGTCTTCCCGGCGGGCTTCAGTTCATCATCCTCAGCCATGATACGAGCCTTGAGAAGTATTTCGACCGGCTCAACGGCACGACAGAGTGGAATCACCAAAAGCTGCAGGGTATGCCGCCCCGTGGGCGGCTGATGATCGCGGCGCAGCAAGCGGATCGCCTGAAGGCACAGGCGGAGCACTACCTGAACGCGGGGCAGATAGATATCGGCGAGCCGTTTGTCCGCCAGTATCTTGAATACAAGCTCGGCCAGATCATCACCCGTTTGGAGATTCCGGTGCCGCCCGATTACGCGACACGGGGCGATAAGCGCACCCTTTCCACCTATGTGGACGCGATCACGGCGGCCGTCGCACTCTATAAGGCGGCGCAGCGCTGCGTTCTGTCTGCCCAGCAGATCACTGATCTCCAGAACCACCACCTGCCGTCCATAATGGCGAATTATGTCAGCCACTATGAGACGGGCGCGGGCAATCCCTTCAACGCCTATGCCTTGCTCGGAGTGCTGCAAAGTGTGGACGCGCTGGCCGATTGCTTCTGCTGGACCGATCCTGCCGATAATCAGCGGAAATACTATCGACGACTTGATCGGCAGTGAACGATCTGGGTGAGACCTCAAAACTCTGGTTGTTGGTATCGATTGTTCAGGAAGTCTCCGCTTTGAAGCGTTAGACCGTCGGCTTTCCGCTCTGTGAGCACTACGATCTGCCTTGGTGGCACATGGGTGTACCTCAGATCGGCATCACTGATCACTCTGTCGGCGATAGGCCCTGAGGCGCACACGCGCCGTGCCCGGGCCATCGGGAAGTGAGGCAGAAGCCTCACCCGAAGGGATCGTATTCTGAGACGATCACGACCTCGTCGCCGTCGATCTCATCGGCGGGGACGGCGCCGAAGGTTCCATCCCCTGCCTGGAAGACGACGATCGAAACCATGAGCGTGGCGGCGAGGGAGGCGGCGAAGAAGGGGACGGCCGGGGGGGGGGATAGCAAGGAAAGAACGATACGGGGCCACCAAAAGAAAGGAGCAGTGAAGCAAGATGAAAAGAAGGGGAGGGAGGAGAAAGAAAGGAGAGAAAAAAAAAGAAAAAGGGGAAAGAGGAGAAAAAAAAAGAGGAAGGAGGAAGAAAAGGAAGAAGAAGAAGGAGGAGAGAGGAGGGAAGGGAAAGAAGAGGAGAGGAAGAGGAGGAAGAGGGAGAGAAAGAGGGAGGGAGAGGAGGAAGGGAAGAAGAAGGAAGGAGGGGAGAGGAGAGAAGGGAAGAAAGGAGAAGGGAAAGAGAAAGGAAAAGAGGGGAAGGGAAGGAAGAAAAGAAAAGAGGGAAAAGAGAAAAGAAGGAAAGGAGGGGAAGAAGG
>VSSQ01000984.1_pt2 | contig 10392 bp, 11 predicted proteins | sample 4763081 | NCBI WGS metagenome assembly VSSQ01 (sample SAMN12137344, study PRJNA551015) | bioreactor metagenome | isolation source: SDC9 anaerobic chlorinated ethene degrading culture | place: USA: Knoxville, Tennesee | collected 2015-01-01
TTCCTGCGGCCCGGCGTGAGGCCCTATCGGACGGAAAATATTTACGCCCCATTCACGGGAAAGGAGGAAACCCGTATTGCAAAAAACTCAAAAGTCAAAGTTAAGGGCCACTAAAAAACGGGCGGCTTTATCGGCACAGCAGACCATCCCTTACGTGGCAATGCACCCGGACGGCGTATGTCAGCTGCCCGGAAACCTCTACACAAAAACGGTGGAATACGAGGACATCAATTATTCCGTCGCGTCCACCGAGGATCAGACCGCCATTTTCGGCAGCTGGAGTTCGTTCCTCAACTATTTCGACAGCGCCCTGCCGTTCCAGATGTCCTTCGTCAACCGACGTTCCCGTTCCGGCAGCCGGTATGAGGCGAATATCCCCATGGCCGAGGACGAGTACAACAGCATCCGGGGCGAATTTGTGGGAATGCTGAAAAACCAGATCGCCAAAAGCAATAACGGCATTGAACGTTCCAAGTACATCACCTTCGGCGTTCCCGCCGAGGGAATCGCCGCCGCCCGGCCTCGGCTGGAGCGCGTGGAGACCGACGTGATGGGCAACTTCAAGCGGCTGGGCGTGTCCTCCGGGTCCCTAGACGGAAAAGAGAGGCTGGCGGTGCTCCACGGGCAGATGCATCCCGGCAGCCGGGAGCCGTTTCGCTTTTCGTGGGCGGATATTGTAAAAACCGGCATGGGTACAAAGGACTATATCGCCCCGGACAGTTTCGACTTCCGACAGACCCGGACGTTCCGCGTGGGCCGGTTTTGGGGCGCGGCGTCGTATTTGCAGATTATGGCGTCCGAGCTTTCGGACAAACTGCTGGCCGAGATTCTGGAACTGGACGCGGAAATGACCGTGACGCTCCATATCCAGACGGTGGATCAGCTTAAAGCCATTAAGACGATCAAGGGCAAAATCTCCGACATAGACAAAATGAAGGTGGAGGAACAGAAAAAAGCCGTCCGCTCCGGGTACGATATGGAGATTCTGCCGCCAGACCTCATAACGTTCAACAAGGACGCGATGGAGCTTCTTGCGGATTTGCAGTCCCGGAACGAGCGTATGTTTCTGCTGACCTTTACCGTGGTAAACATTGCCCCCACCCGGCAGCGGCTGGAAAACGACGTGTTCACCGTCTCGGGTATCGCGCAGAAATACAACTGCGCCCTGAAACGGCTGGACTGGCAGCAGGAGCAGGGCTTCGTATCCTCGCTGGCACTTGGGTACAACGGCATAGAAATCCAGCGGGGCATGACAACCAGTTCCACAGCAATTTTCGTCCCCTTTATGACCCGTGAGCTCCGCATGGGCGGGCAGGCTCTCTACTATGGCATGAACGCCCTTTCCCATAACGTCATCATGGCCGACCGAAAAAAGCTCAAATCCGCCAACGGTCTGTATCTCGGCTCCACAGGTTCCGGCAAGAGCTTTTCGGCCAAGCGGGAGCTCATCAACGTATTCCTTGCAACGAATGACCGCATCATTATTGTCGATCCGATGGCCGAGTACGCGCCCCTTGTGCGGCGGCTGGGCGGTCAGGTCATCGAGATCGCCCCGGACAGCCCCCACCACATTTCCCCGATGGAGCTTCAACTGAACCTGAACGATGAAGAGAGCCCACTTTCCATGAAGGCGGACTTTTTGCTTTCCCTGTGCGAGCTTGTCGTGGGCGGCAAGGAGGGCTTGCAGCCCGTGGAGAAAACCGTGATCGACCGCTGCGTTCGGCTGGTGTACCGGGAGCTTGCGCTGGGAATGGACACGGCGAAAACACCGCTCTTGCAGGATTTGTACGAGGAGCTGCTGCGCCAGCCGGAGCCGGAGGCCCGGCGGATCGCAACAGCTCTGGAGCTCTACTGCACCGGCTCCCTCAATCTGTTCAACCATCCGACGAACGTCGATCTCAATTCCCGCGTGGTGTGTATCGTACTGAAAGGGCTGGGCGAGAACCTGCGTAAAATCGCCATGCACGTCACCAACGAGTTTGTAACCTCGGCGGTCAACGCCAATTTCCAGAACGACGTGGCGACGTGGTGTTATTTCGATGAGTTTCATATCCTGCTGCGCGATCCGCTGACGGCCAGCTATTTCGTCTCCGTCTGGAAGATGCTGCGTAAAAAAGGCTGTGTTCCAAGTGCCTTGACACAAAATGTCAAGGATTTGCTGGCCAGCCGGGAGATCGAAAACATTCTGGACAACACGGATTTTATGATTCTATTGTCACAGGCGCAGAGCGACCGGGCTATCCTCGCAAAGCAGCTCGGTATCAGCGAACATCAGCTTTCGTACATTACACACTCCAATTCCGGCGAGGGGCTTTTGTTCTATGGGAATGTAACCATCCCGTTCGTAGACCGTTTTCCCAAGGGAGAGATTTATAATCTGCTCACCACCCGCCCGGAGGACATGGCCCATGAGCGAACAGGCGAATAAGGCCGGGGCCTCGGGACAAAAAGTCCCAAAGGGCAAGTTCCGTCGGGAGAGCGAGTCGGAAAAGCTGAACAAATCCAAGCTCCGTATGGACAAGCGGGGCGAGAAGCTGGACGCCGCCCGTGAAAAGCTGGCAAAGCAAAAGCCGCTCAAAAAGCCCGGCCCCGTGAAGCGCGTGGGCCGGGCCGCCGGGCATGGCGCACATGGCTTTGTTCACGGGAAAATCTACGAAGTGGAGCATGAAAACGTCGGTGTCGAAGGGGCCCACCGCACCGAGCTTGCCGGGGAGTCCGTCCTGCGTCATGGAACACGCTTCGTGAAAAAGCGTATCCGTACCCATCCGGCCCGGGCCGTCCGCAAGGCCGAGGCGAAAAGTGTCCGGGCAACCGCCGATTATCATTTCCGCACGGCGGCGCGTGAGCATCCAGAAATCAGGAAAAACGCCGTTACCCGCATCTGGCAGAAACGGCGGCTAAAAAAGCAATACGCAAAACAGGCGCGGGAGGCGGCGAAACAAGGCACGAAGGCTGCCAAGAAAACGGCGGTCACGACGGAAAAGCTGGCGATAAAAGCCGTCGCTTTCGTCAGGCGGCATCCGGTGGGGACGCTCATCGCGCTGGTCTGTGTGCTGCTCATTTTCACCATGCAGTCGTGCATGTCCTCAATGCTCTCACTCGGCAACGGGCTTGTGGGGGCTATCGGCGCATCAACTTATGCGTCCGAGGATTCGGACATTCTGGCGGCGGAGGCGGCATATTGCGGACTTGAGGCTGAATTGCAGGACTATCTGGACTCTTATGAGAGCACACATGACTATGATGAATACTATTACGATCTCGACGACATCGAGCACGATCCCTATGTGCTCATTTCCATTCTTTCGGCGCTGCATGAGGACGCGTGGACGATAGACGAGGTGCAGGATACGCTGGAAATGCTCTTTGAAGAACAATATATCCTCACCGAGTCGGTGGAAACGGAGCGGCGCTATTACATCGAGACGGACACATGGACGGAAACCGACCCGGAAACGGGCGAAACCACAACCTATACCGACAGTTACCGTGTGTACTACGATTACTATATTTGTACCGTGACGCTGGAAAACTTCAATTTGTCCCACGTTCCGATCTACATTATGAGCGAGGAACAGCTTTCCCGGTATGCCTTGTATATGGCGACACTGGGCAACCGGTCTGATCTGTTTCCTGAGTCTGCGTATATCACCAAGTACATCACAAACGGATACACCGATCACGACATACCCGAGGAATACCTTGAGGACGAGACCTTCGCGGCCATCATCGCCGAAGCCGAGAAATATCTCGGCTATCCCTATGTTTGGGGCGGCTATAACCCCAGCACGTCCTTTGACTGCTCAGGTTTCGTCTCCTATGTCATCAATCAATGTGGTTGGGATGTGGGGCGGCTGGGAGCGCAGGGGCTTTACAACATTTGTACCCCCACGACATCGCCGCAGCCCGGCGACCTCGTATTTTTCACCGGGACATATGACACGCCGGGGGTAAGTCATGTGGGCATCTACGTGGGAGACGGCTGGATGCTCCACTGCGGGGATCCCATCAGTTACACAAATCTCAATACAAGCTACTGGCAGTCTCATCTATATGCTTACGGGCAATTACCGTGAATGGAGGGTTTTATGGCAACAAGCAAAAGCGCGAAAATCCAGGCCGAGATTGAAAAGGTCAAGGCCAAAATCTCCGAGCAGCAGGACAAGGTGAAAGAATTGGAACAGCGCCGGACGGAGGCCGAAAACAGCGAGATCGTGGACATCGTGCGGGGTATGAGCGTTTCGCTCACAGAATTGCCCCTGCTGCTGGAAAAGCTCCGGGGCGGCGGTTTGGGACAAAACGTCCCGAAGCCCGAATCTGCAAATGAGGAGGAAAACTGAATATGAAGAAAATCCGTATGCTGGCGGCGTCTCTGTGCGCCGTCCTTTTGCTGTGCGGCCTCACCGTCACGGCCTACGCCAGCAGCGACGAGGATTATGAGGAAACCACCGGCGGCTATGAGGAATCAACCGTTACAGAGACGGAAGAAGCAGAAACGCAGGAGTCCAACTCGTTCACGCCCGATGGCACCGGGACGGTGACGGATACCGCCACCGACGAGGACGGCAAACAGTTTTATACGATCACGACCCCGGCAGGGAACACCTTTTATCTGATCATCGACCTTGAACGGGACAACGACAACGTGTATTTCCTCGACGCCGTGACCGAGGCCGACCTGCTGGCCCTCGCGGAGCTTTCCGGGGAAACCGTTACATCTGCAGCCGATACAGAACAGGAAACGGAGGCCGATACCGACGCCGAAACTACCGCAAAACCGGAAACGGAACAGCAGGAGGACAACAGCAACACCGGGATGCTGCTGCTGGTGGCGGCGGTGGTGCTGATCGGCGGCGGGGCCGCATGGTATTTCAAAATCCATCGTCCAAAGCAGCAGATGGCCGAGCCCGAGGATGATTACGGCGGCGATTCCGATCCCTATGCCGAAGCGGAGAGCTATGCCGATGGAGCCGACGATGACGGGCCGCCCTGGGATGAGGACAGGGACGGCGAGTAATGAGCCGGGAGTTGACCCGCGAGGAAAAGACGGCGATCCGTAAGCTGGTAACATCCTTATGCGCAAATTATGACCGGGAATACGGCTGCCTGCCGCTGGATTGCGAGTGCTACATGCTGGGCAAATGCTGGACGGGGGCCTATTGCCGCTACTTCCGGGAAGCCGTTCTGCCCACCGATCCCGTGTTGGAGGCAGCGCTGACCCAAGAGGGTCCGGCCCCGGAAACACGGCCTTGCCCGGTCTGCGGGCGGCCCTTTCTCCCGGACGGCAGGACGCGCTATTGCTCCCCGGCCTGCGCCGGGGCTGCCCACCGCCAGCAGCAGCGGGCGCACATGAGGATAAAGCGGGGCCGGAGTGTTGACAATTAGGCCCCGCAAAACCCGCTGATTACAAGGCTTTTTGGGGCGCGTGACCGGGCGGGGCGTATCATTTCACGCCCTGCCCCGTTTTTGCCCCGATGCTGTCAACATTTTGAGAGGAGGATACTTTGGAGAAAAACGCCGGATATACCATAAAAGAGGCCGTTACCTTTGAAAACGGCAGGGGCTTCGCCCTTGGCGAAAACCAGAATGCCCCGAATCCTTTTGTCACATGGCAGTTTACCGTGAATGAGCGCGGCAAGCGTGACTATTATTGGGGCCATTATTTTAATGACGGCAACCGAGCCAAGGCCGATATGCAGGCCCGCGCCGCCGATTACAAGCGCCGATATATTGATCCGCCTGAACTAAAGAAACCCACACACGGTCACGACGACCGATAACGAAAAGGGGAATTTTTATGTCCGAAAAATACAATCCTATGAAAAGCGCGGAAATGTCTGCCGAGCAAAACTATAATATGATCGACGGGACTTTGAATAACATTTGCCCCCCGCTGCCTAATCCCCCGGAGAAACCGCTGGACAAGGTGAAAGAATACCCGCCCCGCAAACGCAGCCGGGAACGAGAGGAACGGTGACGAAAAAGCGCCGCCGCTCTGTCCATCTGCATGTGATGGTCACGCCGGAGGAGTTGGAGCAGATCCATGAGCGCATGACCGAGGCGGGCATCCGCAACGCGGGGGCCTATGTTCGCAAAATGGCACTCAACGGCTATGTGCTCCATGTTGACCTTGAGCCCGTCCGGGAGCTTGTCTCCCTGCAACGGCGCTGTTCCAATAATTTGAATCAGGTGGCGATTCACGCAAATACCTATGGGGTGTATCCAAATGAAATCGCAGCCCTGCAAAAAGACTATGCCGACCTATGGGGGCCGCTGTCCGATTTGTTGAAACAATTATCAAAGTTGGTGGAGCAAAACTAAAAACAAGGGTAGCTACGCTGATACGGCGTTGCTACCCTTGTTGAGCTTATTGCGCTTTTAACGCGAGCAATTTTTGAGTTAATTCTGTTACTTCTGCTCTAGATAAGGAAGTACCACCTTCTACACCAAGTTCAGAGGAAACCTGTGAAAAATCGAGTTTCAGTTTGTCAAGCAAAAAGCTGTGACGCGACTCGAAGGATTGAAATACATCATCCCAAGACAAGGCATATAATTCGAAATTCCCAATGACGTCAGCAAGCCCTTTTTTGCCATACTGTTCAAAATTTTTGTATTTAATCTTTACATCATCTTCAACCTCTGAGCATATTGCGAAGAACTTCCAAATTCTATTGCTGCTGGTGAAACGGGGTTCTTTCCGTATAGTATTAGCGTAACGGACAATCTGATTGAAGACATCAAGAGACAATTTAACATAAGGCGCCTTTAACTCTATGACTAACATCTCGCTACTGCTGTCCTCTTGTACACGCTGTGAATATAGAAATACATCAATCCGCTGAAGAGCGTCCTTTTCTGTCATTGAAAGCTTTTCCGCCCCATCAAAACACTCCGTAATTTTCTCAAATTCTTCTAGTGATGTTTTCATGTTTTTGTCAGCGGTAAGCATATGATACTGTTCGCCAAAAAGCCAGAAGTGCTGCTCAATTATTTTTTGAATATGATTACGTTCATTTGCAAATGAGGTCAAGTCAAAAACAATTCTTTTTAATTCTTCCACAACAGCCACACGTTTTTCAATGGTGCTGATAGCCTCAATGATGTACTGGAGTTGAGATCTCTGTAAAACCTCGGCAAAACTTTTTCTTTGTTCCGGTGTTAAATTCACTACTTGCTCTATTATTTGTAGTACATTTTCTCTTTCCTCAGACGACAACAAAAGATTAAGAAAGCCCAGCAAGGATTTTTCTTGCGTATCATTGAGTTTATAAAATATTCTAGGTTCAACACAATATAGCTCTCGAGTTACCGTTTCAAAATCTTTTTTTCGCAATGCCCCATATTCATCATCGCTGAACCTTGGCATGGTTCCCCGTTTTTCCATATTGGCAAGTCGTATATCTGCTTGCAATACGAGAAATGATTTAAGGGCATCGGCAACAAGTGATACTATTCGTTTCTTTAGCTGCCGAAGTATATTTCGCTGATCGTTTTGTGGTTCAATCTCTATTTGATCGCTTTCATCTTCTGGCGGGAAAAACATTCCAGCCTTAAAATACTCCGATGATACAAACACAGCATGATAGAAACCAACTTTATTTTTGTTAAAAGTAGTATTCTGAGCTGCAACAATTTCACCATGCTCTGCTAAATAATATATTTTGGATGAATTTGATACATTACTTTTCCAAACTATCACATTGATATCAAAATTATGCCCGTAAATATTCTCAATACAGTTTTTGCATAAATCAGTATTAATGTATTGAGAGGCATCAAGCACAATTCCCATATATTCAAGTGATAGCTCTTTATGCCTGTTCAAGTATAAAAACCACGCAAATTCTTCGAGCAATTTCTGGCGCATATTGGAATAGGATAGCTGGTCCGTAATGCTTGAATCGGATAATGGAAACTCAACTGAAGTTCCTGTAGCCAATATGTCATCTACTTGCTCTGGTTCAGTCGTATCAAATTCACTTCTGTTTATAGAATCAGTTTTAATAATATATTTGTTCAGCTTACCATCCTTATCAAAGACGGTAGTCCATTCAGCTGAAGGTGAAAAACACAAGTAAGAAAAGCGGCCTTTGCCCTTATTCACCTGCGACTTAATTCTTATAGTTGTGTCATTTTTTACGGATGATAAGAATGCCCCAAAAGTCTCTTCGAGGTTGTCAAAAGGTATTCCAACGCCGTTATCAATCACTTGTATTGACATTGCTTCTTTTAACGGGCTACCATTTAGTATTACTTTTACGTTAGTAGCTCCAGCTTCAAAGCCGTTCCATATATACTCACACATGGCATCCTTGCAGTCTTTTGTTATTCCCGCTCTATCAAAACTATCATTATTAAGGGACACTTGCCATTTCATCAAAATTTCCCCCCATCCGAAAAACATAAGCTCTGCATTGCGTGTAATGTTATCTGCATTATACAGTTTTTTCTTTGTTTTCACAACAATAAATTACCAAATGAGCGGGACATTTTGTCCCAAGGCGAGTTGTGTTTCGACATCCTTGTTCGCTGATTTATGCGGAGTTATAATTGACATATACAGGCAAATTAGCGGATTTTAAGGAGGCCAAGACCATGCGGATTCTATTGAAAATAATTGCCGCACCCTTTGTTGTGGTGCTCACGGTACTGGCGGCAATCATCACATTCCTGTTTTGCGTCGGCGGGGCGTTGTGCTATGTGGCGTGTGTTGGCGTGACCCTGTTGTCCATCGTTGCCTTTATCGCGGGGCAGACAACCGGAGGAGTAGCAGGTCTTGTTATCGCATTCCTGATCTCGCCCTTTGGGCTTCCGGCCATCGCGGACTGGCTGATCGAAAAGTTACAAAATCTCAACTTTGCCCTGCGGGATTTTATCACCGGCTGAGGCTTCGGGACTTTTTGTCCCAAACTGAGCGCGGCGGCTGGACACAGCCGCCGCTTGCCGTATGAGAGGAGGTTTGCCCACGGCCACAACGTATATCAGGCCCTACAAAAAAGCGCCGGATAAGAGCGCCGTCCAGACGATGGAGGAGCGGTTCGCCTACGGCCTGAACCCGGAAAAGCTGGGAGCCGTTTCCTCTTACCTCTGCGATCCCGCAACGGCTCACGCCGAATTTCTGCTCACGAAGAGTCAGTATCAGACTGAGACGGGCCGGGTCGTGGAGCGCGGGGCTCTGTTCTTTCAAATCCGACAGGCGTTTCCTCATGGTGAGGTCACACCGGAGGAGGCCAACAAGCTCGGCTATGAAACGGCCATGCGCTGGACGAAAGGCAAATATCAGTTTTTCGTTTGCACCCACATTGACAAGAGCCATATTCATAACCACATTTATTACTGCTCCACAGCTTATGACCGATCCCGCAAATATCACAATTTCATTGGTTCCGCCTTTGCCCTGCGGCGGCTTTCCGACCGGGTATGTATCGAGCATGACCTATCTTACATACAAAATCCCGCGCAGCATAGCAAGGGACGTTTTCTGAATTATGGGCAGTGGCTTGGGACGGACAGGCCATTATCCTATCAAGAGCGGCTGCGCCTTGCCATAGCCGAGGCCCTCGCAAAAAGCCCTTCCAATTTCGATGATTTTCTCCGGCTCATGGAGAAGTCCGGTTATGAGGTGCGGCATGGGCGCGGCGGGGCAATATCGTTTGTCGCTCCGGGACAGGAACGGGCGACCCGGCTTCGGGCCTCCACCCTCGGGGACGGCTATGATCCTGAGGACATCCGGGCCGTGATCGCCGGAAAGCGTCCCGCGCCGGAGCTCCCGACAAAACCGCCGGCAGCGCAACGGCGCGTCAATCTTATCATCGACATTCAGGAGCGGATGCGTTCGGGCAAGGGCCCGGCCTATGAGCGGTGGGCGAAAATCTATAATCTCAAACAGATGGCCGCTGCTCTGCAATTCTTACAGGAGCATAAGCTGACCGAATACGATCAGCTTGCGGCCCGGACGGAGGCGGCGATTGACCGCTTTCATAAAGTCACCGGGGAGCTCAAATCCACCGAGGCGGTTCAGTCCAAAACCGCCAAGCTCATGGGTGCCACGGTTGACTATGCCAAGACCCGGCCTGTGTTCGACGGCTACAAGGCCGCCCGGTACAGCAGAAAATATCTGGCCGAGCATGAGGCCGAGCTTGCCACCTACCGGGCGGTGCGGACGGCCATGAACGACATTCTCAATGGTGCGAAACTCCCGAAAATGGACGCGCTCAAAGAAAAACGCCGCCAACTGACAGCGGAGAAAAAGGCCCTCTATACCGAATACCGCGACGCCCAGCGCGCGATGCGGGAGGCCGTCGCGGTGAAGGCAAATATCGATCATCTGCTCGGTCTGACGGACGAGCGCAAAATTAAGGAACAGGAGCGTTAGCGACGGTGACGCAGACA
>VSSQ01001242.1_pt1 | contig 10392 bp, 9 predicted proteins | sample 4763081 | NCBI WGS metagenome assembly VSSQ01 (sample SAMN12137344, study PRJNA551015) | bioreactor metagenome | isolation source: SDC9 anaerobic chlorinated ethene degrading culture | place: USA: Knoxville, Tennesee | collected 2015-01-01
ATAAAAATTTGCCAGATTCAGCAACAGAGGCTGGTTGTCGGGATTCAACCCGGCTGCTTTCTCCCAGTATCCGAATGCAGAATTTGTATCCTTCAGACTCAGATAATAATTTCCCAGGTTGATATATGGAAAATCGGAAGACGGAAACTTTGCAATCAATGTGTCCTGAATACTGAGAAATCCGCTTGTATCCTCTGAATTCAGCATGGCCAGTCCCATTTCATTATATCCTTTCAGATACAGAGGATCTGTATAAACCGATTTTTTAAAATATACAATGGCGGAATCATATTGCTGTTTTTTCACGAAAGCAAATCCCAGATTATAAAAGGCTTCAGTGTACCCGGGATCTAGTTCAGCTGCTTTGCGGAAGCTTGACATTGCCTTGTCGGTTTCGCCCTTAAACATGAACTGAAGAGAGCCCCAGCTGTTCCAAGCAACCGGATACTGATCATAAATGGCAAGAGCATTGGCATAGTACATATCAGCATCAGCGATATACTTCTGGTTTCGTTTCTGCAATTTCGGATTCTGAAAAGTATTGTTCACTTCGACCTGCAAAGTTGTTGCAAGAAGAAAATTCGCTTTGAAGCTGTTGTCACAGTGAGGAATATCATTGTAAAACAATGTAAGATGGTCTTTCCAGACCGAGTTGCGGCTGATGGTTCTGGCTCCGTAAACAAACAGCAGGCAAAGCATGAGAAGTCTTACACCTTTATTGATCTTCACCCAGGATACAACCGCATTTGTTTCATACCTGAACAGTTTGAGAATGTAAAATGCTGCTGCAATGCAAAATCCGAAAGAGGCCGCATAAATATATCGATCGGCCACTATTCCGACAGCTGGTTTCACAATGTTGGAAAACATTGATACTGCAATCAGATAAAAAAGAATGGCAAATGAAACCGGGTGTTTTTTTCTGATAAGAATAATGGCGGCAACCAGTAGTCCGATATGAATGACCAGGGAGATTATGGAAATCAAATCCGGAAAATGAGTCAGGGGGATGGTGTCATATCCGTAATAAAACCGGAGAGGGTAGGGAACGAGCAACAGGCGAAGATAGAACAACAACGCAAACAGTCCTGTTCCGAGGCGGTACAGGATTCCATGGTGTTCATAGAGCGGATTTTCGAATGCCCAAACGGCACGGGTCGGTGCCGGCAGGAATTGCGTCGGGAGCCAGCGTGCAAACAAAGCGGCAAGGGCAATAAAAGCAAATCCTGCCAGAATGAATCTGAAATTTTTTATTCCAGCAAACCACAGAATCAATGGTATAATAGCAACAAAAACCAGAGCGCTTGATTTTGAGAAATAGGCTACCAGATAAACCGGCACTGAAAGAGCAAGCAAATGCCATTTTTTTGTATTGCAAAAACGCAGTATCAGCCAGGCCGACCACATGCTGAGCAGGAATGCAAGCAACTCATCACGGTTTTTAAGACTGGCAACCACTTCAGTATGTATGGGGTGGGCAGCAAACAAAAGCGTTGCAAGAAACGGGAGCCAGGGAAATTTTTCTGCAAAGAGGCGTGACAGAATTTTGTAGAGCAAGAGCACCGTTGCAACAAATAATAATAAATTGACAATGTGACTCAGCAAAGGATTGTTGCCCCAGAGTGAATATTCGGCTGCAAATGTCAGTTTGACAACAGGTCTGTATTCAAACCGTGATTTTTCAGTCACAGAATAGTGTGAGGTCAGAATTTCTCCGGCAGCTTTGAAAAATCCCTGCTGAACGGTTTCATTTTTATAAATAACATAATCATCATCAAGAGAGTACCGGTTGCCAAGCGTGTTTGCATACAGCAGTACGGTCAGCAGTGCGATAACCAGTAGTTGTATTTTCCTGCTCATAAAAAAAAGATTACGGCGAAGTTAGGATAATTTTGGATAGGGAAGGTCATTTTGCTTTTTTTGTATATTTGCATTGAATGTGTAAAAAGTATTTTCTGGCACGTTTTTTTCTAAAGGCGGCAAATTTTTTAAACCCATCATACCATGAAAAAAATCCTCTCGCTCATCGTATTCATTATGCTGGCGGGGATGTATTCCCTGACGGCACAGACTGTTTCATACACAGTAACCACTTCGTCAAAATGCTCAAATCTGACAGCGGAATTTACCATTGCCGCAGGGAAAGTGGCCAATCTGACCAGCCTGGATGTTGTCCCGACTTTCAAGGGGTGTGATCCGGCCAATCAGACACTTTCCTCAATAACGGTAACTGTTAAGGCTAAACAGGCCGCGGGAAGTAGGACTAAACCCACGGTGTATTACAAAAAAAACCTTGAACAAACGGGATTGGTGAGCGAATCAGTTGCCGCTTCAACTGTGAAGCTGAATGCAGGCAATTATGTTCTGGAAGTGTCCCCAAGCAGCGGAACTGTTGCAACACTCACTTTGGAACTTTTTGACAATTAAAAGAAATTAAAACACAAAAATAAACACACATGAAGAAAATTATTTCACTTTTTGCGTGTATCGTCGTGATCGGATTGATTTCCGTTTCTGCACAAAATGTCAAATATATGGTAAAGGCAAGTAACGACTGCACAAACCTGACTACCGAGTTCACAATTCCTGCGGGCCAATCCGGAAAACTTATGAGTATGGAGCTGACTACCAGCTTCAACACTTGCAATGCTTCGCAGCCGGCACCCACTGAAAACTATGTGAAAGTTTATGCCAAATCAGCCGGAGCAAATGCTAAAGGTAAAGCGTTATACAAGAAAACTGTGGATAATCAGGGAAATGTTACTGAATCAACTCCTATACAGGATGTAAAACTCAACCCCGGCGCTTACATTATTGAAGTGAGCAAAGCACCTGGTCTTCAGGCAGAACTGGAAGTCCATGTTGACTGATTTCTGAACAGCTAATTATTTCTAACCGGCTCAGGCCGGTTTTTTTGTTTTAGTATCGTGTGAGCTTTGCCCAATGCTTACAGAACCTCAAGAGATCCTTTTCCTTCGCGGATGATTTCAATGTCTTCACCGGTGCAATCCAGCACTGTTGAAGGTTCAATGCCGCCGTTGCCTCCGTCAATAACAAAGTCAACCAGATTCTCATATTTTTCATAAATGAGACTGGCATTTACAACATATTCAAGGTAATCATCGTCTTCGCTGTGAAGCGAAGTGGATACCAGCGGATGACCAAGTGTGCCGATAATTGTCTGCAGTATTTTATTGTCGGGAACGCGTAAACCAATGGTTTTCTTTTTTGTTTCAAAAATACCGGGCACTTTGTTTCTTGCAGGAAGAATAAAAGTGTAAGGGCCGGGCAACACTTTTTTCATTAATCGGAAAACATGATTGCCAATCGGTTTTGTATATTCACTCAGATTACTCATACCATCAGTCAGAATAGAGAACTTTGCCTTTTCAGGCTTGATTCCCTTGATGCGTGCAATTCTCTCAACAGCTTTGTGCTGGTAGAGGCTGCAGCCCATGGCATAAACAGTGTCGGTCGGAAAAATTACTATTCCACCCTGACGCAGACTGTCAACAATCTGATTGATATATTTTTCCTGGGGATTGACAGGGTGAATTTCGAGTAACATTTATTTCTGTGAGTTTTTGAAGTCTTCGAGGAATTTCTCGAGTCCTATATCGGTGAGCGGGTGGTGAAACAATTGTTCAATGGTTTTGAAGGGGCAGGTGACCACATCGGCTCCGATTTCTGCACACTGCACAATATGCATGGGGTGGCGCAGACTGGCAGCCAGCACTTTGGTCTCGTATTCCTGAATGCTGAAAATATTGACCATCTGTGTGATTAGAGTGATTCCATCCGACGAAATATCATCGAGGCGGCCCACAAATGGTGAAGCATAGGTGGCTCCGGCTTTGGCTGCCAGAATGGCCTGTCCGGCACTGAAAATCAAAGTGCAGTTGGTGCGTATTCCCTGACTTGAAAGCGCTTTCACGGCTTTGATTCCGTCTTTGGTCATGGGCACTTTCACAACAATGTTTTTGTGAATTGATGCCAGCATTTCGGCTTCGCGCATCATGCCGTCAAAATCAGTGGCTATGACTTCAGCACTTACATCACCGTTGACAATTCTGCATATTTCAACGTAATGCTTCAGAATATTGTTCTTTCCCTTGATACCTTCTTTGGCCATGAGACTGGGATTGGTGGTTACCCCGTCAAGAATTCCCCAGCTCTGGGCGGTTTCGATCTCATTGAGATTGGCTGTGTCGATAAAGAATTTCATCGGTTCAAAGAATTAATTCCCGGATATTAAAACAGCTGACTGCTGATAGCTGACAGCTGAGAACAGAAAAAATAAAAAATGGGTAAGCACCCTATATCACACCGCTACGACCACTTACCCTTGCTTCCTTCCGAACCTGGGGGAGTTCGCGGGAGCTGGTTGTACAGGACTTACCCGCTGCAAAATTAATCAATACTTTGACATCTGATGTATTTTAATCCAAAAAATAGTGTTTATTTGCACAAAATAATTCAGCATCAAATTATTATACGATGAAAGTTTTTTCTTTTCTGCTTGTGATTCTGATTGTATTCACGGGATTTTCTGTTTCAGCTCAAAATGTTTTCTCTGCTTACGACGGGAGTTCTGTTAATGCACGGGCTGCATGGGATGAATGTTTCCGCAATGGTAAAACTCCTGACCCGACTGCTTTTGACAGCAACAATCCGTATGAGCGTTCACTCCTGTTTCTTGCCGGAGCCATTGTTCAACCCACGGCAGATTCGGTTTTGCGATATACTGCGGTTTCGGTTCTGACTCTGCGCGATCGACTGGATACCCTTCCGTTTATTATGCCTGTTGAAGTAGAGAACCGTTTGTCGGCAACGATGTACAATAGCAGGGATCAATTGCTCGACGGACTCATGCAACTTTATTATCAGGCGCCCTGGCAGTGTGCCTATTTCCTTAAAGAAAAGCAGCAGCTGAGCCGTGCCGCCAATGATAATAGAAATCTGGCCACAGCATACCTTAATGAAGCATTGATTTATACAGAACTGGTCGGCAGGCCGGAACTTGCGTTGCCGATAATTGATTCGGCCTGCGCCATCTGGAAAGAAATCGGAGATGTTTTTCATACAGCCAATGGCTTGAAAGCAAAGGGATTGGCATATATGCGGATGAAAAAATTCAGAGAAGCAGAAAAAGAAATAAAAGCTGCTTCGGCTCTGTTCGTACAGAATGATCTTCAGGCGGGTGTTGAATCATGCCGGCTCGATCTGGTGCTTTTGTTTGCCCTTGACGGGCAGCCCGATTCGGTGAAAAAATACGACGAATTGTGTCGACCGGAATTTGAAAAGTCAGACACCATGCGTCTTTTCGTACTAAATATTGATCGGATTGCAGCGTATAAATCGGCCAATCAGTACAGCATCCGTGACTTTGCAAAACAAAATCATGATTTGTTAGTTAACTCGCATTTCCATCCGGCTATGGTGATTGATTTCTATTATTATTCAATCAAAGCATTTGAATTTTTCGGCGAGGCAGCGCTGCTGAAAACCTATCGCAGTGAATATGAAAACATAAAAAAGCTGTTGATTAAAGAGGGATACTGGCCGGGATTGTTTAAGATTTAGGCTGCTCCATTGCGTGAATGTGATATTGTGGTGACTTTATATTAAGCCGTTGGGCTAAAGACTAAGCTGCTGGGCGTAGTATATACTACGCCCAACTTGACGAATCTACGCCCAACGTGACTAATCTACGCCCAACAAGAAAATCATGCATCGTGCTGAAATTTTTGTGAAAAGCTGCCCATAATTGATTATTTTTGAAAAACAATCCGACATCAGATAGCATGAAAATATATTTGATTTTAGCTGTTATAGTTTTTTGCAGTGCATGCAACAATAAGGAATCTGATAATGGTAACTCCAAGCACATTAATACTTTAAAAGCCTTTGACTATTTTCATTTTGGAAACACGCTGTCTCAGACTATTAAAATCAGGAATTTTGATACAACGACCTTGCGTGGAAAGGCAGATAAACTGTTATTTGACTTAAAAGACAATGACGATTATTCTTATGTAATCATTAATGGCACAGATACATTAATTGACATGAACGGGGATGGACAAGCGGATTTGCTGATTGAATATTACGGTGCATCGGGTACCGGTTTGAAAAACGGAGCTGAAATTATATTTTTCAATACATCAACCAAACGGTTTATGCCTGAAAACCCGATTGCATTGTCCAATCCGACATTTTACTTTACAACCAATACTGTTGTGAGTTACTATATTGGTAATGGTGGCGGCTATGCAAATAAATTCAAATGGAATGGTTATATGCTTGACACTCTCGAACACATTGATATTGACATACAGTCGTCTTCTGGTAATTTTCTGATGACATCAGTAATCCATGATTACACAACAGGGAATGTTTCAACTGTTACATCGAATAAAGTTCGTTTGCCAGCCGAGTATAAGTATTTTGATTACAAACCTATTGTACGGATAGAGTGAATGATATTATGTACAATTCGGGACACTAATAAACGATTATTATCTTTGAATAATTTTTAATTGTTGATTATTTTTGAAAATCTATTCAATAATCAGATAGCATGAAAAAATATTTGATTTTCACGATAATTGTTTCATGCAGTGCCTAAAACAATATGGGTGTTTTTTAGTTTTACAGAAATGAAATTATTGAATTGGATGTATATGATTTTGATGAAATGTGTGGAAAATAGTTTTGTTGATGGAAAACAAAAATGTAAAAAGACTTCTTATGAAAACTGAGATTTATTTTCTTGCCATTTTGATAATGTTAGCTGGTTGCAGTTCTGATATTGATAAAACTGCTGATAAGCAAACAAATGCTTTTTTTGTGAAGCACAGTTGTGACTTAGATGGCAGCTTATTGTTGGACACTATCAATATTGATTTTAGTAAAAAATCAGAAGACAGCATATTTATTTTAAAATATATTTATCATTATGATACAGAATTAGATACACTGATTTATAAGCTGAAAGAATCAGATGCTTTTAAGCCAGAATTACTCTATAATAGTGAAAATGTTGAGTTTGTCTATGTTGCGAAGAGGAATTACAGAATTGATAATGTTAATTTTATTGTTTATAAATATGCTGGAGATCCTTCAGCAATTGATGGCTGTGTTACGCATTTCTGGACACTAGGAATTGGAATTCTGTTAACACGTTCGACAACATGGAGAAACTATAAAAAATTCCACACTAGTAATGATAAGATAAACTATTACATAGACTTATTAACTGAAATGATTTATCAGGATGCTGAGTTTTATTTTGGATGTGATGAACAAATCGAAATGATGTCTGAATCTGAGGTGAAGGACTTTTTTGATTGGAAACATAATGAATATAAACGATATTCTTACAATTGAAATGTTAGGGGTTTTCATGAAAAATTTACCGTTGGTACAATTTAGACATATGTTGTAAATATTACGGTAGCCTTGCATCAGCCACATTGGGCGAAAGATAAAGCTGCTGGGCGTAGTATATACTACGCCCAACGTGTTTATACTACGCACACCGTGAGCCGGTTTACAGCTGAGAACAAGCAATTTGCATTGTGCAAAACCTGACTGAAATGTTCCAATAACCAGAATTAATTAAAGTTTAAATTTTTGCACTGTGTAAGGCGTTGAAAAACAGCATAAAAACAAATTGTTTAGAACGAATAAATTTTAGTCCTTTCAATCCGCAGATGAAATGTATTCTATATCTTTGCTGCGAGTAAAACCAAATTCATTCAAAATATGAAAAAGCATAATTTCAACGCCGGCCCGGCTATTCTGCCCCGGATTGCTATCGAAAACACTGCAAAAGCTGTTCTTGACCTCAATGGAATCGGAATGTCGATTCTCGAAATCAGTCACCGCAGCAAGGATTTTCAGGCTGTGATTGACAATGCCGTTGCTCTGATGAAAGAAGTGATGGGAATTCCCGACAATTATCATGTTCTTTTCCTCGGTGGCGGCGCCAGCACACAGTTCTGCATGGTCCCTTTCAACTTCCTCAAAACCAAAGCCGCTTATCTCGAAACAGGTGTCTGGGCAAAGAAAGCGCTGAAAGAAGCCAAAGGATTTGGTGAAGTAATCACTGTTGGCAGTTCGGCTGACAAAAATTACACCTACATCCCGAAGGGATACACTGTTCCTGCCGATGCTGACTATTTCCACATCACCACCAACAACACCATTTACGGAACTGAAATCCGTGAAGATTACAACTGCAACATTCCGCTCATCGCTGATATGTCATCAGATATGTGCAGCCGCCCGGTTGACGTGAAAAAATATTCCATGATCTATGGTGGTGCACAGAAAAACATCGGACCTGCCGGTGCCACTTTCGTGATCATCAAAGACGAATTCCTGCAGCAGATCAACGAAACACGCCATCTGCCCACCATGCTTGACTATCGCACACATGTGAAAGAAGGCAGCATGTTCAACACTCCTCCGTGTCTTCCCATCTACACCATCATGGAAGTGATGAAATGGCTGAAGGAACTTGGTGGCCTGACCGTAATGGAAAAAATGAACATCGAAAAAGCAAACGTATTGTACAACGCCATTGACAGCAGCAAAATGTTTGTCGGAACCGCTGAAAAAGACAGCCGTTCACTCATGAATATCTGCTTTGTGATGCAGGAGCAATACAAAGACAAGGAAGAAGCTTTCCTCGAATTTGCAAAAACCAAAGGTCTGATCGGACTCAAGGGACATCGCTCTGTTGGCGGATTCCGCGCATCGACCTACAATGCTCTTCCGAAAGAAAGTGTTGAATTCCTGGTTGAATGCATGCACGAATTCGAAAAACAGAATTCATAATTAATTTCAGCAGCATCCCGCAGGAGAGTTTGATTCGATAATTAAAAGCTTCTGCGGGATTTTGCTATATAAAATTTGCGTTACAAAATAGAGTTTGTAAAAACGGTGTCGCAGACTTTATTTTTTTGATACCTTTGGAACACCTAATTTTTAAACACACACTATTATGACAAAAGTTCTGGTAGCAACCGACAAACCATTTGCCGCATCAGCTGTGAATGCTATCCGCAATGTTGTTGAAACAGCCGGTTTTGAACTGGTGCTTCTCGAAAAATATACCGAAAAGAAACAGCTTCTCGATGCTGTTGCCGATGTCGATGCCATTATTATCCGCAGCGACATTATCGATGCCGAGGTTGTTGAAAATGCCAAAAATCTGAAAATTGTTGTACGCGCCGGTGCCGGTTATGACAATATCGATCTTGCTGCCTGCACCGCCAAAGGAGTTGTAGCAATGAACACTCCCGGTCAGAACAGCAACGCCGTTGCCGAACTGGCCATGGGAATGATGCTGATGATGGTTCGCAACAAATACGACGGAACCAGTGGAACCGAAGTGAAAGACAAAACCCTCGGAATTCACGCCTACGGTTATGTGGGAAAAAATCTCGCCCGCGTTGCAAAAGGTTTCAACATGAAGATTATGGCTTTCGATCCGTTCATCGACAAAAGCGTGATGGAAAACGATGGTATCATTGTCGCCTCTTCAATTGAAGATCTCTACAAAAACTCGCAGTTCGTTTCACTGCATATTCCGGCGAATGACAAGACCAAAAAATCGATCAACAAAGCTCTTGTCGGCTTGATGCCGAAAGGTGGTATGCTGGTCAACACCGCCCGCAAGGAAGTGATCAACGAAGAAGAATTGCTGCAGCTTTTCGAAGAACGTCCCGATCTGCGCTATGTAAGCGATATTGCTCCTGATAATGCAGCTGCATTCAACGAAAAATTTGCAAACCGCGTGTTCTTTACTCCGAAAAAACTGGGTGCCCAGACATCGGAAGCAAACAACAACGCCGGTATAGCAGCTGCCGAACAGATTGTAAAATTCATTAAAACAGGAGACAAAACTTTCCAGGTAAACAAATAGTACTCAACCAACCCAATATCCCCCCCACAGCTATGGAAAACAAAGTGTTTAATTTCTTCCGGTTCGAGGATCTGCGGATCTACCACAAGGCACTCGAATATTCGCGCTGGATTGACGAACAGGTGAAACAGATTGAATCGAATGTTGTGTCCGATCATTTTGCCAAAAGCTTTTCAAAAGCAGCCATGCATATTGCCGTCAATATTGCTGAAGGCAGCGGACGAAACAAAAGTCAGTTTGTATATTATCTCAAAATGGCCAAAAGCTGTGTGCGGGAATGTGTTGTTTACACTTCCGTTGCGTTGAATGAAAATTATTTCGGACAGGAAAAATACGACGAGTCGCGCTCGGTTCTTATTGAAATTTCAAAAATGGTGGGAGCTTTGATCTCCTCATTGCAGAAAGGAAAACCTAAGGATGAGACCGATGAATTCGACGATCATTCAAACATGGAAGAT
>VSSQ01001243.1_pt1 | contig 10391 bp, 6 predicted proteins | sample 4763081 | NCBI WGS metagenome assembly VSSQ01 (sample SAMN12137344, study PRJNA551015) | bioreactor metagenome | isolation source: SDC9 anaerobic chlorinated ethene degrading culture | place: USA: Knoxville, Tennesee | collected 2015-01-01
CGATGCCTGAAACGGGTTTGAGCAGTTTGACGCCTGCGTCCATCAGAGCCATGGTTCCGGCACATACCGTTGCCATGGAAGAACTGCCGTTTGATTCAAGTATATCGCTGACAATGCGGATGGTATACGGGTTTGATTCGTCCTGCGGTATCATGTTTTTGAGTGCGCGGAGGGCCAGGTTTCCATGACCGATTTCGCGACGGCTGGTACCACGCATCATTTTTGCCTCACCTGTAGAGAACGGAGGGAAGTTGTAATGCAGCAGCAGCTTGTTAGTTCCTTCAAATACGGCTCCGTCGATGATCTGATCGTCGAGTTTCGTTCCCAGTGTGACAGTTGTAAGACTCTGGGTTTCACCACGGGTGAATATGGCACTTCCGTGGGGAGTTGGCAGATAACTCACTTCGCACCAGATCGGACGGATTTCATCCATTTTGCGTCCATCAAGTCGCACACGTTCGTTGAGATACATGTCGCGAACCGCTTTTTTCATCACATCGTGATAGTAACGGCCAACAAGAGATTTCTTAACATCCAGTTCCTCTTCGGGAATGGTAGCCAGAAATTCCTCTTCAATGGCATCAAAATCATCCTGACGCTGATGTTTATTGGGAGTGCAGCGTTTTGCCACTTCATAGGCTTTCGGGTAACAAAAATCCATGACAGCTTTGCGAAGATCTTCATCGTTCACTTCGTGGCAGTATTCGCGTTTGGGATTTGCCTTGTCGACTTTTGCCGCCAGCTGGAGCTGAGCTTCGATCTGTTTTTTAATGGCAGCATGAGCAAATTTCAATGCTTCCATCATCACTTCTTCGCTGACTTCCTTCATTTCGCCTTCCACCATATTGATATCTTTAGCGTTGGCAGCAACCATCAGTTCGAGGTCGGCATTTTCAAGTTCTTTCACGGACGGATTGATGACAAATTCGCCGTTGATACGTGCAACACGAACTTCAGAGATGGGGCCGTGAAAAGGAATGTTGGAGACGGCAAGTGCCGATGAAGCTGCCAGAGCAGCGTATGCATCGGGATGAGTATCGGTATCACCCGAAATGAGGTAGATCAGAACCTGGGTTTCGGCGTGGTAATTATCGGGAAACAGGGGGCGTAATGCGCGGTCAACAAGGCGGGCAATCAGAATTTCGTATTCCGAAGGGCGTGCTTCGCGTTTGAAGAAACCGCCGGGGAAACGACCGGTTGAAGCATATTTTTCCTGATATTCAACCGTGAGGGGCATGAAGTCAACGTTTTCCTTGGCTTCTTTGTTGGAAACGACGGTGGCAAGTAACATGGTGTTGCCAATGCGGACAATTACAGAGCCGTCGGCCTGACGGGCCAGCTTGCCGGTCTCGATAGTTCCGGTTCGCCCGTCGGGAAGTTCAAATGTTTGTGTGATAGCGTTCATCTTTTGTATGTGTTTAAAAAAAAGAAAGGCAATACCCCGATTGCCCTTCCGATGTAAAATGTCAGTATGTTTACTTCCTTATCTCCAGTTGCTGGATCAAAGTACGATACTTTTCAATGTCCTTGATTTTAATATAGGTTAAAAGCTTTTTCCGCTTTCCTACAAGAGCCAGCAGGCTGCGCTCGGTCACAAAGTCTTTTTTATTGCTTTTAAGATGACCGGTCAGATGCTTGATCCTCTCAGTGAAAATAGCCACCTGTACTTCCGGTGCTCCGGTGTCAGTTGCCGATTTACCGTATTTTTCCGCGAGTTGTTTTTTGGTTTCGATTGATAAATTCATGGTTCACTTTTTTATCGGGCTGCAAAGGTACAATAATTATTTAATTTTCAAAACATTTATTGGAGAAAAATTATTTTGAGACCGGATTTTTTTTTCGGGCAAACCTTTTAATATATTTTAGGGGATTGGGAGATGCTACTCACGACTGACTACTGGCAACTGACTACTGATCAAATGGTTCCGTTTTCAATCATCACAACAATGGTTTCAATATCGTGGTCGATTCCAACCGGGTCATAAGTGACTTTGAGGTTATAACCGAATATTCTGCTGAAGGTTTGCCAGAATGTTGCAGTGATGCCTCCCCTGAAGTCTTTGATGAGGTTATAGGTTGTATTGTTTGTTTCCCTGTAAATCAGCTTCATAAGGATTTTCCCCTGTGTAAATGTAAGCTTGGTCAGTTGATCTTCAAGTTGCGCTCTCATTTCGCTTTCAATGCGGTCAAGTTCGCGTTCGCGTTCCCGGTCATTTTCAATTCCGTTCAGATACTTGTTATATTCATTTACTTTATTACCTATAAATTTTGCATACGGATAAACCCGTTTGATGTGCCTGACCATTTTTGTAAATTCAATTACCTGAACTTTCGATTTGAAAATGATTGGGCCATAAATCCTGACGGTCGGTATCCAGAAAAGCGGCACAGTGTCGCCTTCGAGAATTACTGCTTTGGTTACAATGCCCTTGACTTCTTCGGAACCGTTGTTGTCCGGGCTCTGAGCCTGCACCATGCTGCAACCTGCAGCAATGATAATCAGAAGGAAAAGCAGCTTTTTCATAGATAAGGTTTCGTATGGTTCTACAATTCTGTTGCCAGATTATGAGGCTACCTTGAGTTGAATTTCAGGATGGTTTTTCAGTTTGTTCTTAACAAATGATGCTGTGATCTTAATCTTTTCAGTTTTTTCCGACTCCGGCAAATCAAACATGAGGTCGGTCATTATTTTTTCCATGATTGAACGTAGTCCGCGTGCTCCCAGCTTGCCCCTGATAGCAAGATGTGCAATTTCTTTCAACCCGTCCGGGGTGAATTCAATTTCAATCTTATCCATTTCGAAAAGCGCCTTGTATTGTTTCACCAAAGCGTTTTTTGGTTTGGTGAGAATGTCGAGCATGGCTTCCTCGCTGAGGGGATGGAGATGTGCAATCACAGGCAGACGTCCCACCAGTTCGGGGATCAGCCCAAATTTTCTGATATCTTCTGAAGCAACATATTGCAACAGGTTTTCCTTGTCAATGTCTTTATGTTCTCCTTTTTTCTTGAATCCGATTACCGAAGTTTTAAGACGGTTGGCTATGATCTTGTCAATACCATCAAAAGCTCCGCCGCAGACAAACAGGATATTCTGGGTGTTTACCTGAATATATTTCTGCTCGGGGTGTTTGCGTCCGCCCTGCGGAGGAACATTAACCACCGCCCCTTCCAGCATTTTAAGCAAAGCCTGCTGAACTCCTTCGCCGCTTACATCGCGGGTGATGCTCGGGTTGTCCGATTTGCGCGAAATCTTGTCAATTTCATCAATGAAAATGATTCCCTGCTCAGCGGCTTTCACATCATAGTCGGCCACCTGAAGAAGTCGGGCCAGAATGCTTTCGACATCTTCGCCAACATAGCCGGCTTCAGTCAGTGCCGTGGCATCGGCAATGGCAAAAGGCACATCAAGATATCTTGCTATGGTTTTGGCCAGAAGTGTTTTTCCGGTGCCGGTTTCTCCAATCAGAATTATATTGCTTTTCTCGATTTCTACATCATTTTCTTTGGCACGCAAACGTTTGAAATGGTTATATACTGCTACCGACAGGACTTTTTTTGCCTGATCCTGTCCGATAACGTACTGGTCGAGAAAGTCAAATATTTCTTTGGGTTTTCGGAGTGTAAATCCGGCTCCCGGAGAAGATTTTTTACTCTTGAGTGCCAGCTCTTCATCAATGATCAACTGGGCCTGTTCGACACACGCCTCACAGATGTTACCGCTCACGCCGGTGATCAGAAGTTTGACTTCCTGCTGGCTGCGGCCGCAAAAGGAACAGTGGTCGGTTGGTTTAGCCATAGAGATTATTTTTTTTCGCGACGAAGCACTTCGTCAATCATTCCGTACTCTCTCGCTTCTTCAGCAATCATCCAGTGGTCGCGGTCTCCGTCTTTCCAGATTTGTTCAACGGTTTTACCGCTGTGATTGGCAATAATCTGATAGAGTTCTTCCTTCAGCTTGCGGATTTCGGTAACAACGATTTCCATATCCGAAGCTTGTCCTTCGGCACCTCCCATGGGCTGATGGATCATTACCCGGCTGTGGGGCAGGGCTGTACGTTTTCCGTGTGTTCCGGCGCAAAGCAATACGGCACCCATCGATGCAGCCATGCCTGTACAGATTGTAGCAATGTCGGGAGCGATATACTGCATGGTGTCGTAGATACCAAGTCCAGCATAAACAGAACCACCGGGAGTGTTTAAATAAATGGAAATATCTTTTGATGCATCGACCGACTCCAGGAAAAGAAGCTGAGCCTGAATGATATTGGCTACATAGTCGTCAATGGGAACGCCGAGAAAAATGATGCGATCCATCATAAGACGTGAAAACACATCCATGGTCGCAATGTTCAGCTGCCGTTCCTCAATGATGGTCGGGGAAATATAATTCGAAGTGACTTTCGAATATTTGTCGAAAACATTGCTGTTTATGCCCCGGTGACCAATGGCATATTTCCTGAATTCGTCGTTCATGTTCATACAATTAGTTTTTTTCGTTCACTAAATTAAGAAAATCTTTCCAGTTCATCTGTTTGGTTTCGACGTTGCAGTTTTCCTCGAAAAGTTTTATCAACCTTTCATCTGTCATGTTGTCAACCAGATTGTTGAAACGTTCTTTTTCCTGTGATATTATGTCGTAAACCTGATCTATTTTAGCTTTTACTTCGGGATCGTTTCCGTCCATGTCGCCAAGACCAAGCAATTCTTTCAGATGATCGCGGATGGCATCACGAGTAACAACGAGATCGTATTTTTTAATCAGCTTGTTTTCAATCAATTGCCATTTCATTTCGTCGGCATAGAACGGATAACCTTTTTCGATATCCTCTTCGGTCAGTTCTTTTTCCGAACGGGTGCGGATGAATTTTTTCAGGAATTCTTCAGGCAGCGTAAAGTCGAATTTTGTTTTAAGTTCTTTCTGTACGTCGAAGTAGAATTGTTTTCTGGCTTCTTTTTCATATGTGCCTTTTACATCCTGTCTGATGATTTCGCGCAGCTGATCTTCGCTTTCGATATGACGATCGGGGAAAACCTGAGCATAGAGCTGCTCGTTCAGTTCGGCCGGGGTGATTGATAATACACTATTGAGGGTCACTTTGAATTCACCCGACATTTTGCGGGCATCTTCAATAGTCATATTGAAAATTTCGGTACGTTCATCTGCATCGGGAAAATCTTTCTCTGCATCGAAAGTGAAGGAATCTTCCGGTTTTTTTCCGATAAAAAATTTCCGAGCATGTTCGGGCAGCGTGTTGATGCGAAGGTGAATGAATTTTTCAATGCCGCCTTCCTTCTTTTCTCCGTTTTCAGTTTCAACCATCTGGGCAGAAACAAAACTTTTTTCAGTCACCGAGTCTGCCTTTTCAAATTTTCCGTAGCGCTCCCTGATTTCGTCAAGATATTTTTCAACATCAGTTTCATCATGACTGATTTCATATTTTGTAAAGGTCAGCGTTTTGTCTGCTGCAGGCTCGAATTCAGGCTCCAGTGCAACATCAAATCTGAAAGTAAAAGTGTTTCCTTCATTCCATTCAGTCAGTCTGGCTGAATCCTCATCCATCATCGGAGAAAGAATGTAGCTTACCTTGTTCTCTTCCAGATAGTTGTATACGGCTTCCGATGCAAGATGCAATACTTCGTCGGCCAGCACAGAATTTCCGTACATTTTTTTAATCACACCAAACGGCACTTTCCCGGGACGGAAGCCTGGCATACTGGCTTTGCGCCGGTAATCACGCAGCTTTTCTTCTACTTTTGGTTGATAATCAGCGGGTTCAATATTGGTCTTCAATGAAGCAGTCAGATCACCGGTTTTTTCAAATTCGAAATTCATACAGCACTTTTTTGAACTTTGGACAAATGTTTATTTCTGTGCGGATGAAGGGACTCGAACCCCCACGCCTTACGGCACCAGATCCTAAGTCTGGCGCGGCTACCAATTACGCCACATCCGCTTATTCGGGAATGCAAAGTTACAATTATTATTGAATTTCGTGTTACACCTTATTATTAGAAAAGAAAATCCTGTACAGGATCCCTGATTTATAAACCGGACAACAGTTTTCTATAGCCGTAGGCTGTAATTTTTCAAACATAGGGAAAAGTGGTTTCAAATTGCAAAAAAAAGCTCCGGCGAACCGGAGCTTAGGGCTAAGATAATCTGTATGGATATAGGGATAGATTATTGTTTGAGAAATTTTGACGCCGATGCTGTTGCACCGGTATTTTCAATGACATACAATCCCGGACTGAGGTCCGAAAGATCAATAGAGTATGTTCCTGCTCCGGCAAATTCAGTGCTGATTATAATTCTGCCGGTCATATCCAGAACTTTTATCTGTGATGCTTCTGATAAAACCACATTCAGGATATCTGAAGCCGGGTTGGGGTAAATCCTGAGGCCTGCACTTTCATTGTTTTCGATTCCGGCCGGGTCGGTGACGGCAAAATTATCGATATCGACAAAGTAAGAGCCGGTGCCGCTGTAAGCTTTTATCTGCACCTGTGTCATCCCGGTTGAGAAATATCCGACCGGAATTTCGAGGGTTGTGAAATTAGTGCTGGCAACATGATTGATGGGTGTGATGCTGTAAACCACTGTCCAGAGACTGGTAGACGGATCTTTCATTAGTATTTTGACTGAATCAATATCTCCGGCCGGTGTGGCTGTAGAGGGATATCCGGAAATATTTACTATCCGGTAGTCGAGCTGAAGTTTGGATTGCGGAGTTAGGCCGCAGAATTTGGGGCTTTGAGCATAAAGATAATTAACTGATGGTGTAAGTTCGGCAGTAATTCCCTGATCTGTTTCGCCATGGCCGGGCAGATTTTCAAAATCGCTGGTCCACAAATTCGGTAATCCGGCACCGCCATCAAAAGTTGTTGAGTATGGTATTGTATAATTGGTGCTGGCGTTGCATTCAGATGGAAGCTGGCTGTAGATATTTGAAGAGTCAAATGACCATGCTTTGTAATAGTAGTTTGAACCTGACAGCAACCCGCTGTGGAAAATATTGGCTTGTGAACCAACATAGAGAATCTCAGTACCGTCGCTCAGCGTGCCTCCGGTTGTGTAACTGACTCCGCATGCCGGAGTTGTCATTGTTCCGGTGTGATTGTAGGCGATGAGAATGTTTTCTTCGGATGGGTTCCACAAAATTGTAGAAATGGAAATCGTGTTGCAGGAATCAAGGAGTGCGCCGGCAATGGGTTGATCGGGTGCAACAAATTTCAATCCTACTGCAGGCAGATAGTCAGTGAGTGTGCAGAGCTGTGAAGTTGGAAAGCTGTTGTCCTGACTCCATTTTTCGGTAATATATTCGGTTGAAGAATCAATTACTTTACAGCGGAAAGCCGGAGGAGTGGAAGGTCCTGTACCACCCCAGGCTGCGGAAATATAAATCCCGAGATGCATGCTGTTGTCATAGTTAAAAGGTGTCTGGAGATTGATGGTTTTTTCCCCGACCGTGTTGAATGCAACCTTGCCACTGTAGACCTGTGTCGAGCCGGCGCTGGTATTGGCCCATGTGTCATATCCGCCAAACATTGAGTTTGTCAGATGCTTGTATGCAATGGTTATTGTAACGCTGTCGGCGCATGCAGTTTCAACATAAAATGTCAGGGCTTTGATACGACCACTTATTCCGATGCTGTTTTTGTTGTAGATGGATGCATTGTAGGAATAACCATCGGTTCCGTCGAACGGATACGGCTGCGATGAATAAGTGCCCTGAGCCGGATAGAGTATGTTGGGACTTATCTGCCCGTGACCGGTCATTACAACGAGGCAGAATGTCATCATCAGAAAGAAAGTGAGTTTTGTTTTCATTTTTTGGGTTTTTGTTTTGAGCAAAATTACCGAGGCCAGTCTGAGCAGGTCATCCGTATTTTTCCGGATTTTACCGCATGATAATCCGGGAAATTCCTGATAATCCATCTTGCATTTGTGTCATTCCTTTGTAAACAAAAAAACATGAAAAACAATCTGATTTTTTTGATTCTCATGGCTGTTTCAATTTGCGGCTATAGTCAGACAGCAATAGATGAAGGCTGGGTTGAGACCGGAAATGTGGCATACAGTTCCACAATCTATGATGCAACTTTTACCGATGCCAGCCATGGTTATGCTGTTGGTTCGGGAGGCTCGTATCTGACAACCACCGATGGTGGTGCTACATGGAATGCTTCATACATCGGGGTTGACTATTCATTGTATGAAATTGTTTTCAGCAGCAGCAATATCGGCTATATCCGTGGCGGTCACAAAAACGGCGGCGGATATTTCGGCAAAATACTTAAAACCACCGATGGAGGTGCCACCTGGACTGAGGTGCTATCAAATCCGTCAACCTTCTTCGAAACAATGAGTGTCAGATCCGACACAGTGGTTTGGGTAGGTGATTATGAGCAGACAAGGCATACAATGAACGGTGGAACCAGTTGGATCAGCATTCCTATGCCAGGGTATTACACCCTTGTAAAAATCTGGTTCAATGAAAACGACCGGGGTTTTTTAATTCCCGGAACAGGGAAATTGCACAAGTCGGATGATGACGGATTGTCCTGGGATTCGGTGTATGCATTTCCCGGAGATGCTCCGATTGATTTTTGTTTTCCTGATCCGGAAAACGGATTCTTACTGTCATACAACCGAAAGTTGGCCATCAGCCATGATACAGGAACAACATGGACGATGCATAAAACATTTTCCACTTTGATGTCGGATATTGAATTCTTTGATGACTCAACTGGTTTTGTACTGACATCAACCGGTGATGTAATCTACATGACACATGACACCTGTGCCACGCTTCAGATTTCATATTCAAATCCGCAGGCTGATCTGAACGGCCTGCATCTGATGAATGACGGAAGTTTGATTGCAACCGGCAGCGGAGGTCTTATCATCCGGACATTAAATGGTGTCGTGTGGGATACTTTGCATATTGGTGAAATGAGCACCAATCTCAGCGATATTGCATTTCTTAATAATCAGATCGGATTTGCAACCGGAACCAACGGATATGTTAGGAAAACCATCGACGGCGGAAACACCTGGTCTGTCACACAATTAAACCCAGCCAAAGACCTTGGCGGCATCTGCATCACGGCTGCAAACCGTATTGTTATTGCAGCCGATGATTCTGTGTATTTTGTTTCGCAGGATACCGGGCAGACTTGGACCGCATATAATTATGGATTCAGTATTGGTGATGTTCATGGTCTGATATGCGGCACTTCCACAAAGCTGTTTGCATATGGAGCAGAAGGGATTTTTGTTTCTGAGGATGCTGGTACAACATGGACAGAAACCGGTTCTTTTTTTCATGTTTATTCAGGTCATGCGCTGAATTCCGATACAGCTTTTTTCGGCCTGATGAGTGGCGATATTGAATATACACTTGATGGGGGCTTGACTTATTCCTTTGCTGGCTATGGAAGTTATACGGTTAAGGATGTTAATTTCATCAATGCTGATACCGGAATTTTTGTAAACTCCTGGGGGAGATTGTACCGGACAACAGACAGAGGCCTTAACTGGGGTCAGGAACTGAACACCGGAATCAGTCTGCAGGATGTTTATTTTATTGATGATACTCTCGGATATACCATGGGTGAACGCGGGCAACTCTATAAAACAACTGATCAGGGACAGAACTGGCAACTGATTGAAAGCAGCACAATGAGGTCTCTTAATAAAATGTTGTTTATTCCAGACGGGACAGGATTCATTGTAGGCGACGATGGTATTATTTTGCGAAAAGCCATAGTGCCTGTTTTTGATGTTGATTTTGTTGTGTTGAACGATGACGGCGACACTCTTACAAATGCTTCAATGAAATTCAACGACATTGATTATCCTGCAGGAATTTTATCAGTTCAGGGTCTTGCTGCTGATTCATATGATTATATTTTGAACTGCCCCGGACACCGCAGTGACACAGGTGTTATCGTTCTTGCCAGCGATACGGTGCTGACGGTTGAGCTGAAAAAATACCACAATGTGACTTTCAGACTTAACAACGTCTATTCTGACTTTGTTGGGAATGCCGGAGTGGATTTCAACGGGGATTCACTGATAACAAATGCATCGGGAGAGGCTGTGTTTACAGGGGTTTTGAAAGCAACGGGCTTGAATTATGAAATTCTTGAAATGCACTATTTACCACAAAATGGAAATGCAAATATTCTTGGCGACACTGTTTTTGAAATTACTTTGTCAGCCGATATTGCGGCGCCGGTACCTCAGACTATTACAACAATTTCAGATCATTCGTTCACAGCACTCTGGTCAGCCGGTGCAAACGCGACAGAGTATGCATTGTTCGTTTCCGATGATAATTTTGTTTCTGTTTTGCCCGGCTATGACAGCGTTGTTCTAACTGCTTTTA
>VSSQ01001244.1_pt1 | contig 10388 bp, 11 predicted proteins | sample 4763081 | NCBI WGS metagenome assembly VSSQ01 (sample SAMN12137344, study PRJNA551015) | bioreactor metagenome | isolation source: SDC9 anaerobic chlorinated ethene degrading culture | place: USA: Knoxville, Tennesee | collected 2015-01-01
GGCGCGATCTGGATGAACGCCTGATTCATGCTACCGCCAGTCACGGATATGCCATCGCGGTGGAAATAAAACCGGACAGTTAAAGAATAAGCTGCAGAAAGCTTTATGAGATGAATATATATAAAACCTATTGACAAAGTAAGTTATTGGTGTTATTATCACCACATGGATCGGAATCCAATTAAAATGGATGGAGGGAATGAAAAATGAGTGTGTTTATCGCAAAAAGCTCAAAGAATTACTTTCGCTGTCTACGAATGTCAAATTACCGGACATTTTCTATGGCTGGTACGTTGGCAGTTCGCTCGGCGTGCCTGAAATGACGATCTGATTGCGTCATTGTCATATTAACTGTCCGGGAGCTGTTACGGCCCCGGCTTTTTTGCGCTCAAATACGAAAACCGTGGACAGCGGGAGCGGAAGGGGGGAATTTTTGTGAGCTGGGACTTCATTCTGAAATACATGCCGCTGTATCAGAAGGCGGCATGGCTAACGATAAAAATCGGCGTTTCCGGTATCGCAGTTTCCATTCTGATAGGCCTAATCTGTTCCGTGATCCAATACGAAAAGGTTCCGGTCTTGCGGCACGTCGTTGCAGCTTACATAGAACTCAGTCGCAACACACCACTACTCGTGCAATTGTTTTTCATTTATTACGGGCTCCCCAAAATCGGCATTCAAACCGATGCGACCACCTGCGGTGTCGCGGGGTTGGCCTTCCTTGGCGGGAGCTACATGGCGGAAGCTTTTCGAAGCGGACTTGAGGCAGTCGAGCCTGTCCAGATGGAAAGCGCGCTCAGCCTCGGGATGAGACCGACCCAGGCGATCCGGTATGTGATTCTGCCGCAGGCCTTCTCCATCAGCGTTCCGGCCTTTGTAGCAAATGTAATCTTCCTGCTGAAGGAGACCAGTGTGTTCAGCGCAATCAGCCTGATGGATTTGATGTTCACAGCGAAGGATTTGATCGGACTGTATTATAAAACAACGGAAAGCCTTTTTCTGCTCGTCGTGTTTTACCTTCTGATTCTTCTGCCGGTTTCGTTACTCGGTAGCCTTCTCGAAAGGAGGCTGCGCTATGCCGGATTTGGGACTTGAAGTATTGTTGAAGGGCAAAAACCTGGCACGGCTCTTCGGCGGACTGGGTGTGGCCATGCAGATCAGTCTCGTCTCCGTTGCGATCAGCATTCCCCTTGGCATTCTCCTTGGCATGATCATGACCTGGAAAAACCCATTTGCCAAGGTGGTCACCCGAGTATATCTGGAGTTTATTCGCATTATGCCGCAAATGGTGCTACTGTTTTTGGTCTTCTTTGGGACCACGCGCGCCTTTCATTGGGATGTATCGGGCGAGAGCGCTTCCATTATTGTTTTTACCGCGTGGGGAACCGCTGAAATGGGAGACCTGGTTCGCGGTGCGCTCATCAGCATCCCTGCACATCAATACGAAAGCAGCGTGTCCCTTGGACTAAGCAAAGCACAGACCTATCGGTATGTGATCGTCCCGCAGACCCTACGGCGTCTGCTCCCAATCTCCATCAACCTGGTCACGCGGATGATCAAAACGACAAGTCTGGTTTTAATGATCGGTGTTGTGGAGACATTGAAGGTTGCGCAGCAGATCATTGAGGCAAACCGGATGTCAAGCCCAAACGTGGCGTTCGGACTGTATCTGACGGTCTTTATTCTGTATTTTCTAATTTGCTGGCCGATCAGTCTGCTGGCAAAACACCTGGAAAAGAAATGGAGGTGACGGCATGGCGGAACCGCTGCTGGAAATTGAGCATCTCACTAAGCGGTATGATGACAATCTGATTCTGGATGACCTTTCTTTGACGGTTCATCGCGGGGAGGTTATTGTTGTCGTCGGGCCGAGCGGGTGCGGCAAGAGTACCCTGCTCCGATGTATCAACGCCCTGGAGCCGATTCAGGGCGGAAGCATCAGGCTGCAGGGAGAAAAAATCGATCCCCGAAGTAAAAGCCTGCCGCAGCTGCGGCAAAAAATCGGCATGGTCTTTCAAAGCTACGAGCTGTTCCCTCATCTTTCCGTGATCAATAATATCCAGCTGGCGCCATCCAAGGTCCAGAAGCGTAAAAAAGATGAGATTAAAAAAGATGCCGCCGAGCTTCTGAAGCGCGTGGGCTTATCGGATAAGGCGAACAGCTTTCCGCGGCAGCTTTCCGGCGGGCAGAAACAGCGCGTCGCCATCGTCCGGGCCCTGTGTATGCATCCGGATATCCTGTTGTTCGACGAGGTGACGGCGGCGCTTGACCCGGAAATGGTGCGCGAGGTGCTGGACGTGATGCTGGATCTGGCAAAACAGGGCAGGACCATGGTGATTGTCACACACGAAATGCAGTTCGCCCGCGCGGTAGCGGATCGCGTAATCTTTATTGACGGGGGAAAAATCGTGGAAGACGCAGTTCCCGATACTTTCTTCACGGCACCGAAATCCGCCCGCGCAAAACAGTTTCTCAATATCTTTGAGTTTGATGCGGTAAAGGTTCACGCGGGGGCAGAGAATTTGTCCGCGCAGCGTTGACGGAAACAATCTGAATTTATTATAGAATAGGAGAATAAATTATGAAAAAGCTTAAAAATCTTTTCGTCCTTACCCTTGCATTTGCACTGGTCCTTACGTTGGCGGCCTGTGGGAAATCCGGCTCCTCCGGTTCCGCGGCAGGCGGGGCAAGCTCCAGCACGGCGGATCCTTCCAAAGCGGATGTCGTCTACCGCACGCTGGACGAGATTAAGGAAAGCGGTACGATCAATATCGGCGTTTTCTCAGATAAGAATCCTTTTGGCTACGTGGATGAAAACGGCGAGTATCAGGGCTATGACGTCTATTTCGCCAATCGTATCGGTGAGGATCTCGGCGTCAAGGTAAATTTTGTTTCCACAGAGGCGGCAAACCGGATCGAGTATCTGCAGACCGGAAAGGTCGATCTCATTTTGGCTAACTTCACTGTGACGAAGGAGCGCGCGGAAGAAGTCGATTTTGCACTTCCTTACATGAACGTCGCTCTGGGTGTCATCTCTCCCAATAGCAACATCATCACCAGCCTTGATAACTGGAATGCGAACGATCAGATGATCGTGATTTCTGGTACCACGGCCGAAACCTATCTAACCGAAAACTATCCCAATATTCCCCTCCAGAAATACGATTCATATGCCTCGGCCAAAAACGCGCTTGAAAACGGCAACGGAATTGCGTGGGCAAACGATAATACGGAAGTCATTGCGTTTGCGCTTCAAAATGAAGGATATACCGTCGGAATTCCTTCTCTTGGCAGTCAGGATACGATCGCTCCTGCCGTTTCCAAGGGCAACAGTACATTGCTGGACTGGCTGAACGAGGAGATCACCGCACTGGGCAAGGAGCAGTTCTTCCATAAGGACTACGAAGCAACTCTGGTTGATACCTATGGTTCGGATTATGAGGACAGTTTGGTCGTCGAAGGCGGAGCTGTCAAATAAGACTTTCCCGTGTGTGTCTCGCGCCGACAATCATGATAAGCGGGGTATCCTGAACAGGATGCCCCGCTTTTTTGAAGGCTTTTAGATTGTTTTCCAAGGGCATGTATAAAGCATGCAGAATAGCCAGTAGGTGAAAGTTTATGCATGTCGCCTTGACACGGCGGCCTTTCAATCATATAATTTATTATATCTATGTATTTAATATGATATGTGATGCCGCTGTACTATCACGAGTAAGCTGAAACAGGTAGCCAAGCTCGCGCTCGAACTGATACTGTTACGAGAGTAGTTTTTTAGCTTATCAAATTGTTTTAAAAAGAAGGATACGCCGCCATGAGCAATCCGGAGTTTTCATCGTTCCTTACATCTCTTTCAAACGGCGAACCAGCCTATTTCAGGCGCGTGGTTGACGGGGCTACGTATACCCGGAAGTTTTCACCCGCTGAACGGCTTATTATCCTTGGAGGAGGACACATCGCCCAGCCGCTTTGCCGGATAGCCGCAATACTGGGTTTTTCCGTTTTCGTCGTTGATGACAGACCGTCCTTCGCCAACACGGCCCGGTTCCCGGATGCGAAAAAAGTCATCTGCGACGGTTTTCCGGATGCAATAAAGGATCTGAGTATCCGCCCGTCGGACTATGTATGCGTTGTCACAAGGGGACACCGGTACGACGCCGACTGTCTCAGGCAGATACTCCCAGGGCAGCTCCCATCCTATCTCGGTATGATCGGCTCGGCGCGCAGGGTATCGGGACTGATGGAGCTTCTGAGGGATGAGGGCTACGACAGCGGCAAGCTTGCTCAGATACACGCGCCGATCGGGCTGAAGATCAACGCGCTGACTCCGGCTGAGATTGCCGTATCGATATGCGCGGAACTTGTCGCCCACCGCAGGCGGATTCCAGAAAAAGAGAACGTGTTGCCACAGACGGACGCCGATATGAGCGTTCTGCAATTCCTGGCCGAAGGCAAAGGCCCGAAGGCAATGTTGCTGGTGCTGAACACAAAAGGCTCCACGCCTGTCGAGGCGGGGGCGATCATGGCAATCGACCCGTTTGGGAGGACTTTCGGCACGATCGGCGGCGGCTGCAGTGAGAATGCCGTCATACTTCAATCACGGCAGCTCATCGGCAGCCGCGGTACTAAAGTCGTTGAGGTGGATATGACGAACGACATGGCCGCAGAGGAAGGGATGGTCTGCGGCGGAACCATGCAGGTGCTGGTGGAGGATATTCCGGAGGAAGAAGCATCCGACGCATCTTTCCACACAGATTCACTTACAGAAAGGAATTTAGAATTATGAGCAAGCGTACCTATGGGAACGAATTCGGTTTTCAGACGAGAGCTGTGCATACTGGAAACGACGTGGACGGAGAGAGCGGGGCCATCAAGCGGCCAATCACCATGGCGAACAGCTACGAGCTGCCTTATGACCCCACGGATATGAACTGGTCCAGCGCGAGCGGAAACCTCTATACCCGCAACGGCGGCACAAACCAGAAATACCTTCAGGAGAAGCTCGCCTCTCTGGAGGACGGCGAGGACTGCGTTGTACTGGCATCCGGCGTTGCCGCCCTGTCGGGGGTGTTCTTTGCATTGTTGCAAAAGGGTGACCATGTGATTTTTTCAAGTGTGACATATATTGCGGTGTATCGCCTTCTGAATGAACTGCTCAATAACAAATTTGGCGTTGAGACAACGATCGTCGATACCTCTGACCCAGCCAATGTGGAGACGTCGATCCGACCCAATACGAAGTTAATTCACATTGAAACTCCGGGAAACCCCACACTTACCATTTCGGATATTGCCACCATCGCGGAAATAGCGCACCGGCATGGAGCACTGCTGTCTGTGGACAACACCTTCGCCTCCCCCTACAATCAGCGCCCAATTGAACTCGGCGCGGATTTCGCCATTGAGAGCCTGACCAAATACATCAACGGTCACGGCGACGCGATGGGCGGAGCCATTATAGGAAGAACAAAATATCTCGACCTGATACGCGCCCAGTCACAGATCAATCTGGGCGGTGTGATCAGCCCCTTCAACGCCTGGCTCATCATGCGCGGTTCGGTGACACTCCCTCTCAGAATGCGCCAACACAATGAAAATGCCTTGGCCGTCGCAAAATGGTTGGAAAAGCAGCCAGGCGTGAGCTTTGTGGCTTATCCCGGCCTTGAGAGCAATCCCGGACATGAGATTGCGAAAAAGCAGATGTCGCCCGGCTTCGGTGGGGTACTGTCTTTTGGGTTAAAGGCGGATCACGACATACATAACAAGTTCGTAAGCCACCTGCGCGTAATCACATCCGCGGTATCTCTTGGGCACGATGAGAGCCTGATTGTTTTTCTTGGAGAGAGTGATGAGAGGCAATACCTGTATCCCGATAGGTTTCACAACGGCTTTTTTCGCTTCTCCGTTGGAATCGAGGATGTGGAAGACATCATCGGCGACCTGAAACAAGCGCTGGAGAAGGTTGGTCTGTAAACATAAAGTTTGTAAAAGGAGAAATGACTGTGGCTGCAATATATAAAAAATATGACGCGTTAAAAGACTACCTCGCTTCGCTCGGCAGCATCGCGGTTGCTTTTTCCGGCGGAGTGGATTCCACTTTCCTGCTGAAAGCTGCATGCGACGTGCTGGGAGACCAGGTAATTGCCGTGACCGCATCCTCCTGCTCTTTTCCGGAGCGTGAATTACAAGAGGCAAAAAAGTTTTGTCAGGATAATCATATCAAACACATCGTCTGCCGCTCTGAAGAGTTGGAAATTGACGGGTTTCGCCAGAATCCAAAAAATCGCTGCTATCTTTGTAAGCATGAACTCTTTGATAAAATTTGGGAGATTGCAAGAGTCAACCAGATGAATGCCGTGGTCGAGGGGTCTAACCTGGATGATAACGGAGACTACCGCCCTGGGCTGATCGCGGTCAGGGAACTCGGCGTAAAAAGTCCCTTACGGGAAGCGCGGTTTACAAAAGATGAGATCCGGCAGATGTCGAAGGCTTTGGGGCTCCCGACATGGAACAAGCAATCGTTTGCCTGCCTTTCCTCACGTTTTGTTTATGGCGAAACAATTACGGAGGAAAAGCTTAGCATGGTGGATCAGGCGGAACAGCTTCTGTTGGATCATGGCTTCCATCAGGTTCGGGTCCGTATACACGGCATGATCGCAAGAATTGAACTGCTCCCTTCTGAATTTGACAAGTTCCTGCGGGAAGATATCCGGCAGCTGGTCTACGCAAAACTGAAGGCTCTCGGTTTCGCCTATGTGACGCTAGATCTCGCCGGCTATAGGACCGGAAGCATGAATGAAACATTGAAACAGCGAGAAGAAAAATGATACATATAAAAAGTGCGCTGATCGCCATGAGCGGCGGAGTCGACAGCTCCGTTGCCGCTTACCTCATGAAATCTCAGGGATTTCAATGCGAAGGTACTACCATGCGGCTGTATCGCAACGAGGACATTGGACTGAGCCAGTTCCACACCTGCTGCTCGCAGAGGGACATTGATGACGCTGCGGAGGTGGCGTTTCAGCTGGATATTCCTTATGAGGTGCTGGACTTCACTTCTGATTTCAAAGAGAAGATCATTGAAAAATTCATTCACACCTATGAATCCGGAGAAACGCCCAATCCCTGTATTGACTGTAATCGGTATATGAAATTTGACAGGCTGCTGACAACTGCGGAGTCGAAGGGACTTTTTTATGTTGTAACCGGACACTATGCCCGGATAGAATATGACGCAGATTCCTGTCGTTATCTTCTCAAGAAGGCCCTGGATTCGAGTAAGGATCAGAGTTATGTCCTATATAACTTGACGCAGGAGCAGCTTTCCCGTACGTTATTCCCGCTCGGCGCATTGACGAAGGCGAATGTGCGCGAAATCGCCGCCGGGCTTGGCTTTGTTAACGCCCGAAAGCATGATAGTCAGGATATCTGTTTCATTCCGGACGGCGATTACGGAAAGTTCATGGAACAGTATACCGGAAAAACCTATCCGGCAGGCAACTTCCTTGACAGAAACGGCGAGGTTATCGGACAGCACCGCGGTGCCGTGCGCTATACTCTGGGCCAGCGAAAAGGCCTTGGGCTTGCCAAGGGAAAGCCGGTCTACGTCTGCGGAAAGAACATGAGGGATAATACTGTTACAGTCGGTGATAACAACAGCCTTTTTTCGCGTGGACTTCTGGCCGAAAACGTCAATTGGATTTCTGTTTCCACATTGAGTACGCCGGTACGCCTAAGAGCAAAGACGCGATATAGACAAACGGAACAATGGGCCACCGTATATCCTTCAGGGACAGACGGCTTCCGATTGGAATTCGACGAGCCTCAACGCGCCGTTACGCCGGGACAAGCCGTGGTTCTATACGATGGCGAAATTGTCGTTGGAGGCGGCACAATCAAAAAAACCTTCAATTGAAGCTGAACAAGGAGCACAAAATGGAATGCAGACGGAGTGACTGTGGAAAATCGCATTGCGGCGCTTGCTGTGGCGGCATATGCCAAGGTGGAAGCCTGTTATTAACACGGGAGGAAGTTAAACTGCTGTCGAAATTTGCCGAACTTGCTTTCTTACCCGTTGCATGCCGTGAGGATAATAGATCTCCAATATTTCTTACCCCGGAATATACCCAAGCCGCGATAAGTACCACCATAACGGGCTTATGGCAAAAAAAGCTCATCCGGGTCGACTACGATATTCCTATGTTGAATTTTGATTATGCTGATTACGGACCATATGCAATCCACGGCAGCATGGCAATAACGGCTGCCGGGCAGGATGCGTTGGACTCTTTGGAGATTCAGGGATGTAATCGATGAATCTTATAAATAACATCGACCAGTTCGTCTGAAGCAGAGGAGTAACCACAATGAATGTTCTCATAACGGCCGGGGGTACCTCAGAGCCAATTGACAGCGTAAGAAGCATAACGAATACTGGAACCGGAAGGCTTGGCAGCCTGATTGCCGACGCTTTCGCAGACAGAGACAACGCGAATCATATCTATTTTGTCTGCGCGCAGAATGCCGTAAGACCAACGTCCAGTCGGATACAAACGATACCGATTCAATGTACACAGGATTTGCAGAATGCGGTCGAAGATCTGCTGAAGCGGGAAAAAATCGACGCGGTCATTCACAGTATGGCGGTAAGTGATTATCGAGCAAAAGCCGTTCTGAGTACAACATCGCTGGCAGAAGCGCTTCAAAGAAAACTTCATACCGCAAAAGAGACAACCATTTCAGAAGAAATGATTTTACAGTCCATAATGCAGACCGCAAAAATAGAAAGCGGAAAAAAGCTCTCATCACAAGTGGAGCACCCGCTGCTTCTGCTGGAGCAAACTCCAAAAATTCTCCCTCAATTCCGGCAGCTTGCGCCTGATGCCGTCATCGTCGGTTTCAAACTTCTGAGTAATGTGCCAAGAACAGAACTGTTACAAACTGCGCACCGTTTGCTTGTGAACAGCGGCTGCGATTTCGTTCTGGCAAACGACAGTGTACAGATCGGCAAATCGCAGCATGTTGCTTTTCTGGTTGACCATACGGGGTTGTTTGAAACCTATTCGACAAAGCAGGAAATTGCCGCCGGTATTGTAAATGCTGTATTGAGAAAGGAGCCGCGCGCCAAATGAAGCATATTATTCTGGGGGTAACGGGCAGTATTGCGGCATATAAAGCTGCCGATATTGCAAACGGCCTTACAAAGCATGGATATGCCGTGCATGTTGTCATGACCGCTGCCGCCACGAAATTCATTACTCCGCTCACTTTGCAGACACTGACGAAGAACAAGGTCTACACAGATATGTTTGAAAATTATGTGCCGTCGGAAGTGGAGCATATTTCTTTGGCGAAACAGGCTTCTCTCCTGCTTGTAGCTCCGGCGACCGCCAACTTTATTGGAAAAGCAGCCAGTGGGATATCGGATGACATGCTCACGACTGTATTCACAGCTGTCCGGCAGATTCCCATTATCATCTGTCCCGCCATGAATACGGCGATGTATGAAAACTCGATTACGAAACGAAATATCAACACACTAAGTGCGCCGGGATGCCGAATTGTGGAACCGAGAGAAGGAGCGCTTGCCTGCGGTGATTTGGGAAAGGGCGCGCTTGCCGAAACAGATCATATCCTCGCTGAAGCTTATGCGAAATTGGAGTAAGAAAATGGAGTCGTTTTCTATTGCTGAAATAACAGATTTCCTCATCGGTCAGGCCCAGAATCAAACTGCAATGACGGGATGTACCGCAATCGTCGCGCCCAGAGGTGCCGTATGCGGGATCGATATTCGCGGGGGTTCCCCCGGCACGCGCGACACCGACGCGCTGAATCCTTTGTGCAACCGGGATGCCGTACATGCGGTTCTTCTCTCCGGCGGAAGCGCATTCGGACTGGATGCCGCGGGAGGACTTATGAAATTGCTGGAACGAAAAGGGATCGGGCGGAATGTAGGCGTCACGGTTGTTCCTAATGTGTGTGAAGCGGTTTTGTTTGACTTATGCTGCGGTGATTCATCCATACGCCCTGATGAATCCATGGGTTATCAGGCTGGTGAAAACGCCTTCGCGCGGGTGCCGTTTCAAAGCGGCAACTACGGTGCCGGCACAGGCGCGACCATCGGAAAGATCTGCGGTCTCGACCGCGCCATGAAGGGCGGGATCGGCACCGCCGCCTTTCGCTGCGGCCAGCTCTATGCCGCCGCAATCTTTGCAGTTAATTGCGTCGGCGATATCTGGGAAGACGGAAAAATCATCGCCGGTGCAAGGAAGCCAGAATGTAACTTGTTTGCCGACAGCGAGTCAGTAATCCTTGGCGAATATCAAAGCGGCAAGGACTTTTTTAGCGGGAATACCGTAATCGGCTGCATTATGACAAATGCTCTCCTGAGT
>VSSQ01001245.1_pt1 | contig 10379 bp, 6 predicted proteins | sample 4763081 | NCBI WGS metagenome assembly VSSQ01 (sample SAMN12137344, study PRJNA551015) | bioreactor metagenome | isolation source: SDC9 anaerobic chlorinated ethene degrading culture | place: USA: Knoxville, Tennesee | collected 2015-01-01
CCACGACCTGGTTCGGGAAGAGGTAGGGAATGTCGAACACCATGATGGGCTTGAAGAGGGTGGGAACGGGCCCCGTGGTGATGGTCCCGAGCTCGATGGTCCCCATCTTCAGTCCCTCGAGGATCTCCTTTTCGTTGCCGAGCTGGGAAGCGTGGAACACCTCGATCTTCACCGACCCGCCGGTCTTGTTCTGCACGTGGTTCCGGAACAGCTCCACCGCGATGACTGTCCGGTCCTCGGTGTCCGCCGGTCCGGCGTTGGCCAGCTTCAGGGTAAAATTCTCCGCGGCGGCGGCTCCTGCCAGGGACACTACCAGAACAAGGGCGCACAACACTTTCGTCATTTTTTTCATTCTCTCTCTCCGACCTTTCTTTTAAATCTTGGTAAATTTGCCATAGCATTATAAACTAAAGTTTGAAATCTGCAAGTGGCAATCTGCCCGAATTCGCTGTAGACTAAAAAAAGAAATAGTCAGGTGGTATAGAGAATATTTCTCAGTCTGGGACAGGCTTCGCAGGATATTTCACCGGAGCGGCACAAGAGAGACAGGTTCCATGACGGCACTATTCCCTTGCGGAGGAAACGTCGATACTCAAACTACAGAACCGCGCTTCGCTGCATTTTTGTGTGTTCTGCAGAGGCTCAACGGATCATTCCAGGAGGTTTTTCCTATGAGCGACATGAGAATGGCCAACATTGACAAACTGACCAGGGAAATAGAAAAACTCCTCTCAGGGGAGGACATTTCGGAACATTTGCCTCCGGCTCCCGAGGACCGGGACGCGTCCTGGGAGATACGTGTTTCGGACGACCGTCTTGCGGTCTATCTTGACATGTACCCCTCCACGGGAGACGGGGCCCCTCCCGATGCGGCAAAAATCTGCGGAGAACTGGCAGCCATGGGGGTGCGGAATGTGGACCAGGACAGGGTGATGGCCCTGTCGACCCTGTGCGGGGAAGGCTATCCGGCCTCAGGGGAGGATTCGCTCGTCGCCCGGGGCATTCCCCCGCAGGCCCCCGTTCCGGGAGAAATAGAGTTCCTTGTCCTCATGGAAAGAGCGCAGCGGGCGGAGGATGACGACACCCCCATCGACTGGAAAAACCTCTGGATAACCCCGTCGGTACATGAAGGAGACGTCATCGCCCGCATCCATCCCCCGAAAGAAGGAACCGACGGAATCGACGTCTTCGGCAACCCCATCACTCCTGTCTCCGTTACAGTCAACCGCATCCGCTACGGCAGCGGCGTCGCCGTGACGGAAAGCGGGGACGGCACCGTGGAGATCGTCTCGGCACGGCTCGTGGGACAACCCGTATTCCGGGACAATGTTCTGGACGTCCTTCCCCTGCTGGTGATCAGCGGTGACGTGGACATCTCCTCCGGAAACATTGATTTTACCGGTTCCGTTCTCATCACCGGCTCGGTGCTGGAGGGCTTTTCCGTCAGGGCGGAGAGGGATGTGACCGTGCAGGGATGGGTATACAACGCCCGCATTCAGGCAGAAGGCAGCTGCGTCGTCAGGGGCGGCATTACGGGAGAACGGGCTTTCATCTCCGCAGGGGAGGACATCCGCATCGGCGTGGTCGAACACGCCGCCGTCAGCGCTTCCCGCAAGCTGGAGGTTTTCGGTTACGCTCTTTCCTCCACCCTGGAAGCGGGGGAATCGGTCTACGTCCAGGGGAGAAACCGCAGGGGCATCGTCAGCGGAAGCTGTACCGCCGGCAACTCCATCGAGGCCATCTCCGCCGGCTCCCCCATGGAGTCGCCCACCGTTCTCGAAGTGGGGCGCGACCCGTTCCGCCTCCGGGTAATCCAGGAACTCGAACGGAAACAGGAGATTTTTCTGGACATGCAGAAAAAGATTGAGAAAGCCATTCTCTCCATCAAGAGGAACGGACCTTCCCTCGACCTCAATGCCCTTACGGAGGAAGAGAAAGGCAAACTCGCCCTCCTTGTGCAGTACCACGGCAGAATGAAGGATTCCGCCGCAGAACTGGCCGACAGGATCGACAATGAAAAACGGGCCTCCCTGGGCGAACACCGGGTTCTGCCCCGCGTCCGCATCCGGGACAGAATATACCCCAACGTCACCCTGAAAATATGGGGGCAGAACCTGGTGATCAAACAGCAGGAATTTCACGTCTCTTTCACTATGGACAGGGACCGGGGACAGATAGCGAGAGGCGTTTTCTGAGAGCGGGAACGTGGGGAAGGAGGAATGTGCCGATGGGAAACTGGAACGATGATCTGCTGAAAGAGATAGAGGCGATAGCTTCCGAAGCCGAAAAGCATTCTGACGAGACCCGCCCGGAAAGGGAGGACGGAATGGCGGATGCTCCGCAGGATTCGAAGGATATCGTCTACAGCTCCACGGTAAACGGCGTGGCCGTCTGCCGGATGCTCTTCGATTCGCTGAGAGTACCCGAGGATTTTCTCCTTGAGAGCGTCAACCCGGCGTTCTGCACAATCTTCGGAGTTTCCTCCGAGCGCGTGGTCGGCAAGAAGGGGAACAAATTTTTCGCCGGCCGGAAAAAGCTCCCGGCTCTCGATTTGCTTTACCGGGTCCTCAGGGAGAAGGAAACCGTTTCTTTCCTGTTTTTCGCCGAAAAGTTCGGCAGGTTGTTTGACATACTGGCGTTTTCCCTCGGGAGCAACAAGTTCTGCATGGTCTTTTCAGACGCCGCGGCCCGGGTGGCCGCAGAACGGGAGCGCCGGGAACACGAACATTTCACCGAGAAGGTATTCGGAAGCGTGGATACATGGATCACCCTGCTCGACGAACGGGGAAGGACCGTCTTCTGGAACGCGGCAGCGGAGCGCCTGTCCGGCATCTCCGCCGAAGAGGCCCTTTCCGGAGACTTTGATTTCCTGAATGTTTTCTGCCCCGGGGGACATCACCGGGAGAATTTCGCCCAAAAAATGGATGCCTGCAGAAGGGGAGAAATACCGGAGGTCCGGATGGACACCTGTGTCAACTCCCCTGACGGCTCTCCACGCTGCGTGGAATGGACCCTCCGCCGGTGGGATTTCGAGGACGTGGGCGATACGGGCCTTCTGCTCCTTGGGCGGGACGTGACGGAAGCCCGTCGCATGGAGGAGGACTTCCGGGAGAGTGAAAGCCGGTATGCAGCAGCCTTCAGGGAATCACAGGCCCCCATGTTCATCGTCGATCCCGATTCCGGCACCGTTTGCGACTGTAATGACGCGGCGCTCGACTTCTACGGCTATACGAGGGAAGAGATGACCGGGCTGAAGAACACAGAGTTCAACACCGCCCCGCCCCAAGAGCTCTTCAGGAAAATGCAGGACGCGAAGGCGGGGAGGATGAACAGGTTCCTATCCTCCCACCGGCTGAAGAACGGGGAAATCCGCAACGTCGAGGTGTACAGCTCCCCCATGCTGTATAACGGCACAACATACCTCTATTCAATCATTCACGATATCACAGAAAAACAGCGTCTCGAAGAGGAACTCCAATCGCTCTCCCTCGACTGCGCTCTCCAGGCCAAGATTCTCCGCAGCATCCTGGAGAACTCCTCGGATTACCTGTACGTCTTCGACCGGGAAGGGAATTTCCGGTTCGTCGGGAAGAAAGGCGCAGACCTCTTCAAACGGACACCTGAGGAAATGGCCGGTCTGTCATGGAAGCACTTCGGCATTCCGGAGGAAAGGGTCGCCCCGCTCAACGAACACCTGAAGCAGGTTTTCTCCACCGGAAAAATCAAAAACGGGATGATTGTCCTTCCTGCACCGAGAGGAGATACACCGCTGGAGTATTCGCTGAACCCCACCTTCGGGGAGGACGGCGTCGTCGAAACGGTCTTCTGCTCCATGCGGGCTGTTCCGTAAGTCCTGAAGGGCGGCGGGCCATGGACGACCTGCGAATGGCGAACCTTGAGGAACTTGTGAAGGAGGTCGACCATTTCCTCGTCTCAGCGCAAAAATCCGGTGTGCTGCCCACGGAGGACAGGGACGGGTCATGGAAGCTCCGCGTCTCCGATGATTCCATGTCGGCGTGGCTGGAAACCTATCCTTCCGTCGGCCGGGGAGCTCCGCTGGACCCCTGGGAGATCATCGACGCCATCGAGGAAACGGGAGTTCTTCACCTGGACCGGGAAAAGGTCCGCATCATCGTGGAACGCTGCAACGGCGGAGGCGAGACAACGGGGGAAGATGCCCTCGTGGCGTCCGGCACCCTTCCCCAGAGTCCCGTGGAGGGGACCATCGATTTTCTTGTGCCCTTCGAAAAGGTCAGGCTGATCGACGAAAACGACGAACGGTCCGTAGACTGGAAAAAACTCTGGACCATTCCCACGGTCCATGCCGGAACGGTTATCGCCCGGATCCACCCTCCCCGGGAAGGAACGGCCGGGATTGACATCTACGGTATTTCAGTCCCGCCGCCCCATACCGCCCCTTTCAGGGTGACCTACGGCGAAGGGGTCATCGTCTCCGCGGAGAACGGAGTGACGGAAGTCCTCACCGCCCGGGACCTGGGCCAGCCCGTGTTCCGCGGCGGAGAGCTCGACGTTCTTCCCGTCCTTGTAGTCGACGGCGACGTCAACATGCTGTCGGGGGACATCGACTTCATAGGCTCCGTCATCGTTCCGGGGTCCGTGACCGAAGGATTTTCCGTGAAGGCGGGCCGGGATGCGGCTGTTTCGGGTTCCGTCTTCAACGCCTGCGTCGAAGCCGCCGGCAGCTGCATCATCCAGGGCGGGATCGTTGGCGAACACAGCGAGGTCAGGGCAGGAGAGGATATCCGGGCGGGATTCGTGGAATACGGCCTTCTGATCTCGGGAAACACCATTGAAATTTTAGGGTACACCCTCTTTGCCGCACTGGAGGCAAGGCAATCCGTCATGGTGCAGGGGAAGAACAGGCGGGGAATCATCGGCGGCGTGACCACTGCGGGAACCATGATCAAAACGCTTTCCGCAGGCTCCGCCATGGAACCGAAAACACTTCTGGAAGCCGGGAGGGATGCCGTCAGGAACAGGACCATCGGGGAACTGGAGTCGAAGCTGAACGAACTTGAAGGGATGATACAAAAGATTGAACTGGCCATGCTCTCCCTCAGGCCTGAAACCGGCGGTTTTGACCCGGAGAAACTTTCGGAGGAGGAGAAAGGGAAGCTCCTCCTCCTGGCGGAATACCACAGAAAAGTGGAATCAAAAAGGACGGAACTCGCAGAGAGAATAGAAAACGAGAGACGGGCGATGCTGGCCGAAAGAAAAGAATCTCCGCTGATTAAAATACGGGACAGGGTTTACCCGAATGTGACGGTCAAAATCCGGGAGTCCCAGATGACCGTATCTTCGGCTGAATCCTCCGTACGCTACACGTTCGACCGGAAGACCGGAACCATGCAGAAAGGCGAATACTGAGGGGAAGGGATTCGCTGAAAGGGGCTGAATATTTTGAGCAGGGAGACAGAAAGCCGCCGGAATTCGCTGGAGGATCTGAGCGAGATCATCCGGAAGGCTGAAGAGGAGGAAATGCCGGACGGGGAATTCTCGGAAAAAGAAGAACAAGCGCTGTGCAAGGCTCTTCTCTGGAACATGGAACAGGCCGTTTCCGTACACCGGCTTCTCTACAATGACTCGGGAAAAGCGGCGGATTTTCTCTGCGAGAAGGTCAATCCCGCCTTTGAACATGTCTCCGGCATCTCTCCGAAACACATTGTGGGCAAAAAAGGGAGCGACCTGTTCGGGAAGGCGATTCCCTATTTCGACATTTTCGTCCGTGCTGCCGAAACAGGGAGGAAAATCCGGTTCAAGGCCTATTACCCGCAGATAGGGAAATTTTTCGACATGTGGGCTTTCTCGCCGGAATGGGGAAGATTCGCCCTGCTTTTTACCGACGCGACCTGCTCGGTCCTGGCGGAGAGAGAGCACCATCTCGACCAGTGCTTCCTGGGCGGGATAATGGACAGCGTCGGCTTCTGGCTGATGGTCTTCGACGACCGCCGGAACATGATCTTCTGGAACAGGACAGCCGAGCGTCTGAGCGACTATTGCTCCGACGAGGCCCTGTCTCCGGCGTACCCCGTCCTGGAGAAGCTCTTTCCCGAACAGGCCTGCCGGGAATCCGTTCTGGAACAGATGGAACGGATGGAACGGATGGCCTGCTCCGCGGAGGACTCTCCGGAGGAGCTGAGAACGGAAGTGGCCGTCCGGGGCGGAACCCTCACGATCGCGTGGACATGCAGCCTCTGGAAGAGCGAGGAGGAGGGCCAAAGCGGCATTATCGCCGCAGGACGTCCCGTGGCCGGCAACCGGAGTGCATAACGGGAAACACCGTTCAGTGCACAGGAAGACGTCCGGGATGCTTCTCTGTACCCATACGGCGTCTCAGTTTATTGTCCATGGTGTGTCAGGCTTCAAAAACTCGTTTGTAGGGAGGATAAATATAATGAACTGCCTCGCTTTGCTCGGAAGCCCAAGAAAAGACGGCAACACCGCCAGGCTCCTCGCCTCCTTTCTGGAGGGGGCGGCTTCGGAAGGACACACGGTGCGCACCGTCCGCCTCCAGGAGAAGAAAATCCTGCCCTGTACCGGCTGCAACGGCTGCAAGAAAGACGGGAAAGGAACGGGCAGATGCGTCCTCACCGACGACATGGGCGGCCTGTACCCTGCGGTGCTCGAGGCGGACGTCATCGTCCATGCCTTTCCCGTCTACTGGTGGTCCATGCCCGCCCAGACGAAGCTGTTCCAGGACAGGCTCTACGCTCTCGACTACGGCCTCTTCAGCGGAAAGAAAATGTACCTCCTGACCACCTACGGAGGAGAAGACCCCAACTCAGGCCCCGATATTGTGGAGCGGACCTTCCGGGACGTCTGCGGTTTTCTCGGCATGGAGTTCCGCGGCAGCCTCGGCGCCTGTTCAGGGTCTCTCGCCGTGAAGGAAAACACGCCCATCCTCGAAAAGGCATTCCGGATGGGCGCCGGTATCTGAGGCAGGCCCTACTCCGCCCTCACCACCGCCCCCTTCGCCGCCGAGGACGCCAGCCGGGAGTACAGTGCCAGGTGTCCCCGGGTGACCTTGGGGGCGGGCTTTTCCCACGCTGCGAACCTCTCCTTCATTTCCCCGTCGGAAACGTGGAGGTGCAGGGTGCCTTCGATCACATCGATGGTGATTTTGTCCCCGTCCCGGACGATGGCCAGCGGGCCGCCCTCCGCCGCCTCGGGAGAGATGTGCCCCACGAAGCACCCGTTGTTCGTTCCCGAAAACCGGCCGTCGGTCACCAGGGCGGTGCTCTTGTTCAGCCCCATGCCGTAAAGGTACTTCATGGCCCGGTACATCTCCCGCATGCCCGGGCCGCCCTTGGGCCCCTCGTAGCGGATCACCACCACGTTTCCAGCCTGGATTTTTCCGGCCAGGATGGCGGCGTTCGCGTCGTCCTCGCTGTCGAACACCCGGGCCTCGCCGGTGAACACGTGGAGCGAGGGGTCGATGGCCCCCGGTTTGGTCACTCCCGTGTCCGGGGCGAGGTTCCCCCTGAGGACGGCGATGCCTCCCCGTGGCGAGAAGGGTGCCTCGAGGCTCTTCATCACCTCGTCGTTCTCCGGGAAGGGGAAGACATACCCCGACACGTTCTCCTCCACAGTACGGCCCGTGCAGGTGAGAGCGTCCTTCTGCAGCAGGGGCAGCATTCTTTTCAGCATCCTGGGGATGCCCCCGGCCATCCAGAAATCTTCCGTATTCCACTTCGACGCCGGGTTGACCCGCACGATCTGAGGGGTCTCCGGCCCCAGGCGGGAGAAGAGGTCCATGACATCCACGCCGGCCTCCGCCTCGGCGGCGATGGCCGCCAGGTGCATCACAGCGTTGGTGGACCCGCTCATGGCGAGGGTGGCCCGGATGGCGTTCTCGATGGACAGTCCGTTGAGGATCTTCCGGGTGGTGAGGCCTTCCCGGGCCATGCGGCATATCCTCTCTCCCGTTTCGCACGCAAGCCGGAACCGCTCGGAGTACACGGCCGGAACGAGAGCTGAACCGGGAAGGGCCATGCCGAGAACTTCCGCGAGACAGCACATGGTATTGGCCGTGCCGAAGAAAGAGCAGGACCCGCAGGTAGGAGCACACAGATTCTCCAGGGACCGGAACTCCTCCTCCGTTATGCGGCCTGCGGTCAGCATTCCCAGGGCCTCGTGCAGGGATGTCTCGTCGGTCTTCCGGCCGTCGAACACCACGCCGCCGAGGGTGGGACCGCCGGTGATCATGATGGCGGGGATGTCGAGCCGTGCCGCGGCCATGAGCATTCCGGGAACGATCTTGTCGCAGGACGCCACGAGAACCAGGGCGTCCAGGTGGTGCGCCTCGGCCACAAGCTCGATGGAGTCGGCGATGACCTCCCTCTGGGGCAGGATGAAGTGCATTCCCCGGTGCCCTTCGCAGACACCGTCGCAGGAGGCGATGACGCCGAACTCGGCCGCCACTCCCCCCGCCCTGTGGATCCCCTTCTTCACCTGCTCGCTGACCATATTCAGGTTGAAATGGCCCGGAACGAGAGTGTTCCAGGAATTGGCGATGCCGATCACCGGCCTGTCCCCGAAATCACCGTCGCAATACCCCATGGATTTCCACAGCGCCCGCGCCCCGGCGTTCTGGGGACCGGCGAAAACCTCCGAACTTCTCCACCCCTTTGACATGCTTATCCTCCTCAGTGAAAATTCTTCGTTTTCAAAATTCATGGTAGGTGAAGAATCTGCGCCGGTCAACGGGGAAATTCATGGCCTGCAGCCCCGAGCGAGCGAAGCGAAAAGCTGTCATTCCGAAGGGCGAAGCCCGAGGAATCTCGCCTCTAATCCCGTGCCGTCCAACCCCGAGATCCCTCGCATTCGCTCGGGATGACAACCCAACCCTGTCGTCCCGAACGATGCGAAGCGAGGAGGGACCTGCCTTTGGTTCCGGATTGTCTCAAATCGAGTAGGAGGGGGCGCCTAGCCCCCGTCCTCTCACACCACCGTACGTACCGTTCGGTATACGGCGGTTCACGAAGATTGACCGAAGTGTTACCCTGACGCCAGACTGACCAAGCCAAGGGTCTTGAAGTATCGGTTCCCCATAGCTATGTGGAGTTGGGGCGTTTCGGCAAGTCGCCAGTAGCCCTTCCGGGAGGAGGCTATCTTCATGGCGTCGTCGTGAGACAGGCCAAGAGATACCAGTTTCCTCCTCTTTGTCCGGATGTTCTTCCACTGTTTCAGTATGCACATGCGGAGCCTTCTTCGTATCCATCTGTCCAGTTTCTGGAAAACGCTGGGGGTTTGGGCCAGCCTGAAGTAGCCGGCCCACCCCCGGAGGTATTCGCTCAGCCGCCGTATTCGCTCCTCCGTTGAAGTGCTTCTGCCGCGGTCGGTGAGTCTCCTCACCGTGTTCTTGAATCTTTCCAGCGCCTTCGGCGCTATGCGGATTCGCGGCTCCTTTTCGCCGGTGAAGCTGAATCCCAGGAACTTGCGGTTTTGCGGACGGTCCACGGCACTCTTGGCTTCGTTCACTTTGAGCTTCAGCCTGTTTTCGATAAATTTCCGCATTCCGTCCATTACCCGCTCTCCGGCCCGCCTGCTTCTGACATAGATGTTGCAGTCGTCTGCGTACCGTACGAACCGGTGGCCCCGTTTCTCAAGCTCCTTATCCAGGTCGTCGAGCATGATGTTGGCCAGCAGAGGGCTGAGGGGACCGCCCTGGGGCGTACCTTCCCTCGTCTCCCCAAAGAGGCCGCCTGTCATGACTCCGGCTTCAAGGTAGGCTCGGATGAGTTTGAGCACCCGCTTGTCGGTTACCTTGCGGGCCACTCGGGCCATGAGCATGTCGTGGTTCACCCGGTCGAAGAATTTCTCCAGGTCCATGTCCACGACGTAGCGGAAGCCCTCCCCGATGTATCGCCGGGCTTTCTCCACCGCCTGCCTCGCACTGTGGTATTTCCTGAAGCCGTAGCTGGATTCGGAGAATCCGGGGTCGAATATGTGGTACAGTTCCTGGTGCAGGGCCTGCTGGATAAGACGGTCCACTACCGTGGGGATTCCAAGCAGACGGACTCCTCCGTCCGGTTTGGGGATTTCCACCCGGCGTACGGGCAGGGGCTTGTATGTCCCCCCAAGGAGTTCCTCCCTGATACGCACCCAGTGCTCGATGAGCCAGGGCCTCAGGTCCGCTGTCTCCATACCGTCTATTCCAGCCGCTCCCTTGTTCCTGCGGACTTGTTTCAGCGCCTCATGCATGTTCTGCTGTGACAGTACGCGCTCCATCAGGTCCGTTCCGTTTCGGCAGGGTCGCTCCCCGGTTCGCGCCGCGGGCAGGCTGGGCACTGCGGGGGGCTGTGGCTTGGCCACTTCCCTCCGCCGGTCTTCACCGCTTGAGATTTTCTGCTGTCTTT
>VSSQ01001246.1_pt1 | contig 10378 bp, 13 predicted proteins | sample 4763081 | NCBI WGS metagenome assembly VSSQ01 (sample SAMN12137344, study PRJNA551015) | bioreactor metagenome | isolation source: SDC9 anaerobic chlorinated ethene degrading culture | place: USA: Knoxville, Tennesee | collected 2015-01-01
TACCGGTATGCTGCCTTCCTTCATCAGGGCGCGCGCCGCGGCAATATCGCCCGGGCGCATCGCGGGCGGGCGGCCACCCTTGCGGCCACGTTGCCGCGCCTCGACCAGTCCAGCCGTCGTGCGTTCGCGGATCAGAGCACGTTCGAACTGGGCGATCGCACCGAAGACATGGAAGGTCAGCATGCCGCCCGGCGTCGTCGTATCAATGCTCTCGGTCAAGGACACGAGCCCGATCTTCGCGCGCTCCAACTCTTCCGCCGTCGCGATGAGCTTCTTTAGCGATCGCGCCAACCGATCGAGTTTCCAGACAACGAGCGTGTCACCAGTGCGAAGCACGTCGGAGAGAATTCGGCCCAATTCCGGGCGGTCATCGCGAGCGCCTGACCCGCGCTCGGTAAACACCTTCTCGCAACCGGCGCGTCTCAGCGCCTCAAGCTGAAGCTCCGGATTTTGATCGATCGTGCTGACCCTGGCGTACCCGACCCGCATAGCCATCCAAATGTTCTTGAAAGTCGTTGGACACATAGCATTTTGCGACAACCGTTTCTATAACAGTTTTGAGAAGATTCCATCGCGCCATTCAAGGGGCGTGACGGCATGCGCTATGGCATGCTCAAAAACCCTCGTTTATGACAAACGATCCATGGAAACCAACTATGTGTCTGACGGCCGAATATTCGCGACATGGAGCAGGGAACCTTACGCATCGAAAATCGGGCGGTCCCCGATCTTGTCCCCCTTGTATGGGATACTCCGGGAATTGAGGCGGCGATACCAAAGGATGCGGTCGGCCAGGCCGTTACCATGTTCGAGCCGCAGGAATGCGCCAACTACTTCAAATCTTGCGGATATGACCCCGAGTAATGTGGACGTGCTCTAGGTCACCCAGAGGGGCGCTCGCATCGAGTATAACCTTAAGCGCGATTGCTTCCGGTGAACCATCCTCCATATGTACGGGATGTACAGCCCACACAGACTTTTCGAGAACCACATTCTCAACAGAAACCTCATAAAGCCTACCCGACGCGAGCTCATCGAGGACAGTGCTCCTCATCACGATCGAAATGCCGAGACCAGCTCGAACTGCATGCTTCACAGCCTCAGTGCTCCCGACATTGAATGAGATTGGGAATTGCTCTGCCGCTTGGCCGAAGGCCTCGCGGAGCACGGATCCGGTACCGGTTCCACGTTCTCCGCCAATGAGGGACTCTTGAAATAACTCTGCCGCTTCAATTGTTTTTCGCGTCCTCCAATTATGCTGTGGGGATACGATTATTACCAGCTTTTCCTTCCGCCAAAGGCGGGCTTGATATCCTTTTCGATCGTCCCACCATTCGGTAAAGGCTAGATCAATCTCCTTCCTCAAGAGCTTTTCGATGATTTCAGGATTTGAGGCAACGGCCACCTCAGGTGGCCGGCCTTGAGCATCCTGTAAACGCTTCAAGTGGACTGGCAAAATATAGGTACCGATGTTAGTACTGGCACCCAACGTAATCCGGCCGCTGTGCAGGCGGTCCAGAGATCTCTTCGTGACGGTCAAAAGGCTGCGTGCGAATGGCAAGAATACGAGCCCTTGCCGAGTCGGCACACACTTGTCCTTCCTCCTCTCGACCAGCCGCACCCCTAGTATATCCTCCAATCGTTTCACATTATGTGAGACAGTCGGTTGGGATATCTGAAGCCGTCGCGACGCCTCGTGAAAGCTGCCAGTTTCGATTACCTCTATGAATGCTGCGACATGCGAAAGGCTAAACATTACTTTCTCTAATCAAGGAATTAGTTGAACCTCGTTAATTGCCGCACGAGGTCTTCGGCCTTGGACAAAATCTATAATGTTGTCAGCAGCCTCGTGCTCGATAGCCAAACGCGACTTCGCCACTGCTGAGCCTATGTGGGGTGTCAAGATCGAATCATGTTCGCGATTGAGGAGACCCCCGTGGACCTTGTCAGGCCGGTCGGGTCTGGCCCAGTCCTCCATCTCATAAACATCAGCGGCGTAGCCTCCCAAGCGCCCCGCCTGCAATGCAGCGACAACAGCCTCTTCATCAACCACGCTTCCGCGTGCAGGATTAATAAGAAGTGCTCCTTTGGGCATTTTGGCGAGTTGTTCAGCGCCGAGGAGATGCTTCGTTTCGGCCGAAAGCGGGAGTGCACACACAAGAAAGGTAGACGACGAGATCAACTGGTCAAATTCAAGAGGCTTTACGTTCAGTCTGATCTCATCGGCTTTGTCCAGGGATTGACGATCCCAGTACGACACAATGGCGCCGAAGGTACTTAGGCGCTGTGCTATAGCTTTTCCGATCGCTCCCATCCCTAAAATGCCGATTGCTGTGCCCTGCAGCCCAAGGCCGTAAAACCGAGGGCGCCAACCTTTGTAATCCCTCCTGACGCTCTTGTCGCCTGGCAGAATGTGCCGCCCAAGAGCAATCATCAGACCGATTGTAAGTTCGGCTGTCGGGTCAGTGAGAAGATCGGACACTATCGTGACGTGGACTCCACGCTGCGTGCAGGCTTCGATGTCGAAGTTATCGAAGCCTTTCAGCGCACATGCCACAAGTTGAAGATCGGGAGCGTGCGCGAGTACAGACGCGTCGATCATGTCCGGCATGAACGCCATCATCGCCTTGGCGTCGCTCAATTCTGCGAGCAGTTTCTCGCGGGGCCATGTATCATCAGTATCGTTGCAAACTAAACGAGCGTGGGGAGATAGCTTTGAGATAATCTCCTCGTGGACGCGATGGGTGATTACTACCTTTGGGAGCATTTAATTTATCCTTCTATTGCAGCTGGCGGCGGAGGAGAGCGCCGACCTGGTCAACGATGGTGACCATCAGAAGGACAACGAGCATGATCGCAAGAACCTCCTGATAATTCATGATCCGGAGGGATGTCATCAACTCGAAACCGATACCACCAGCTCCCACAGTGCCCAGGATTGTCGAGGCGCGGAAGTTGTACTCCCACCGATAGATGGTCACATCGGCCAATTGCGGTAGAACTTGTGGCAAGATCGCCCGCGTCACGATCTGGAACGGCGACGCACCAGCTGCGCGTGCGGCTTCTATAGGCGCATTATCGCAATGCTCGATCGCCTCCGCAAAGAACTTGCCCACCATGCCAACCGAGTGAAGACCAAGAGCCAGCACGCCTGGGAGCGCTCCAAATCCCACTGCCGCCACGAAGACGATGCCCATAATCAGCTCCGGGATCGACCGTAGACCATTCAACAATCCACGCGAGATCATATAGATGACAGCGTTGGGTGCTGTTTTCCCTGAGGCGAAAAAGCCAACTGGAAGTGATATCAGTACCGCGATCGCAGTCCCAGCTATACTCATCGCCAGAGTGTCGATGAGAGGGCTGATCCACTCCAAGCCTCGGTTGAAATCCGGGGGAAACATTTCCGTACCGAGCTGCCAGAGCGCAGGAAACCCAGATCCCAGACGCTCCAGATCAAGAAGACCGGAGTGATAACTGCTAACAATGATCACACACGCAATTGCCAACGCGATCACGCCAGCTCTGGTCCAAGCTTTGTTTTGATGTTGAAGGATAGAGTCGTAGTCGGCCGACGGCTGTGTCATCACATATCCTGGAAGAAAGGACGCAGGCCAGCGCCTGCGTCGAAAGGTGAGAAACTGTCTCGAACGCGCCTTACTGACTCAGGTCCAAGTTCAGCACTTTACCGAGCTCACGGACGACGTCGTAGGCTTTGTCATCGATCGGAGCGAACCCATCGGCTTTGAAGGATGCCAATACCTTTTCGTCTTTAAGGTCGATGAAGGCTTTGGTGATCGCCTCTTTCAACGAAGTGTCAAGATCCGACCGCATGGTCCAGGGGTACTGCGGGAACGGATCGGACTCGGCGAGGGCGATAACTTTCTTAGGATCAATGGTGCCACGAGCGACCATTGAATTGTAGATGGGCAACGAAAGTCCGCCAATCTGAGCATTGCCATTCTGCACTGCAATAGCCACGGCATCATGCGACCCTACGAAGTTCTCGCTATAGTCTTTTCCAGCCTCAACTCCGGCCTTAAGCAGCATAGATTTCGGGATAAGGTGGCTTGAGGTGGAAGCCACGTCCCCAAACGCGACCTTTTTCCCTTTTGCATCTTCAAGGCTTTCGATGCCAGCCTCTGCATTGGCGACAACTACAGCGCGATAGGTAGTTTCGCCATCCTTCATAAGTGCTGCGAAAGGCTCGATATCAGCCTTGGTTTTCGCGAGCGTGTAAGAGAGCGGCCCGAAATAAGCCAACTCAAGCCGGCCGAAACGCATCGCTTCGATCATTGACGAGTAGTCGGTCGTTACGATCAGTTCAATCTCCCGACCGAGTGTCTTCTCAAGATACTCCTCGAGAGGACGATTGTTTTTGATGACAGTGGCGGCGTTCTCGTCCGGTAGCAACGCGACGCGCAATGTCTCTGGATTTGAGCCAGCATGCGCCAACGAACTCCAGCCAAGAACGGCGAGGAATGCGAGGGACAGAAGCTTCTTCATAATGCGGCCTCCATGGCAGCTAAAGGTTGATCATACTCGTAGTTGGACAAATCTTGTGTTGTGGTCGGATTTCTTGGGGCGCTGCGGTAGATCGACGCACACATTTGATCGGTCAGTTCGTCGACAGCGGCGTCCGCAACCACTTCCCCGTCGCGCATAGCAATGACCCGGTCGCCGAACCGGCGAGCTAGATCGATCTGATGAAGGCTGATCACAGCAGTGATGCCGTCGGCTGTGCATATTTCGCGAAGCTGCGACAGGACCTCGACAGCCGTTTCAGGGTCCAGACTTGCAACGGGCTCATCTGCAAGGACCAGTTGGGGCTTCTGGACCAGCGCGCGCGCAATGCCCACCCGTTGCTGCTGACCGCCGGATAGTTGATCCGCCCTGACGAGAGCCTTATCAAGAAGGCCTACGCGTTCAAGGCATTCCAACCCCAGCCTTCGATCCGAACGCGGCATAGGGAACAACGTACGCCAGCCAGAGTGGTAGCCCAGGCGGCCCGTCATGACGTTGTCGAGCGCGCTCAAGCGCCCTATGAGTTGGTGCTGCTGGAATATCATCCCAGTTCGCCTTCGGTGAATGCGAAGCTTAGTTTCCGCATCCAGAGCACCAATATCGTTAGAAGTGATCGAACCAGACGTCGGCGCAACCAAGCCGTTGAGTGTCCGGATGAGGGTAGATTTGCCTGCGCCGGATCTACCGAGGAGCACGACGAACTGACCCTGGTTGAACGTCAATGTCGTTGTCTTCAAAGCTTGGGTGCCGTTGGCATAGGTCACGGCAACTCCGTTCAGAGCCAGCATCACAATAATCCTGATCGTTAGTGGTGCATCGATTGAATATTTGCATCACTATGGGCGACATATGACGTCCGTTTATCAGGCTCGTGAAACTTCAATGACAGCACTTAAACTCAGCTCTACCTCCTCGCGTAGCTGCGATGGAGAAATTTCACCCAGAGCCGCCTGATCATGACGGCCCGGTCCCAATTCTACACCACCTTGACGGATGCTATCCCATATTCGGCCAGATAAACCGGCCCTTCTCCAGCCGCCGGGTAAAAAGGCAGGCGCCCAGACCATCATGCCAGATGATCTTCAAAATATCCGATCTGCGGCCCCTGAAGACGAAGAGATGCCCTGACAACGGATCATGCTGCAGAACCTCCTGCACCCGAAGCGCCAAGGAGGGAAAGCCACAGCGCATGTCCGTATATCCGCGCCTTCCTGGCGGGCACCCTTGATCCCGAATATTCCCGTCAGCTGACCGAGCAACTACGACAGGCAGGCGTCCCGGTTTGACCATGCCGTCGCTGGCAATTAATCTGAGCACGTGGGGGATGTTTGCAAGCAGACCCGGATGTTTGCGAGCACATTGGCAAAGAGCGTGAGCACGACGCCCGCTCCATTGTCAGATAATTCGAGCAGAAAATGCCGATGTTTGCGAGCAGAGGCGCTTATGTTGGCAAGCCGCTACACCTAGCAAGAGCGAGAACACGCCCCGGTTTTCGTGAACCGAGAATGCAAGTTGGGTCGCAGGGTCACCGAAAGCCGTCATTCTTGTTACTCCAAAAGCTATATGCCCGCTCACTTTGGTTCTTACATACCATAGCTAGTAGGCTTGTCATGACTCGAACAGGCATGTCTCTGAAACTCTGTCATGCCACCGAAAACTCGAGAGCGAGAGGAGTGCCGGTTTCCCGGTGACGGGTTGAGGGTTGGGAGATTGGCTCCCGCCGCCTGTCACGGGAGATAGCCGATGGGCGTTGTGGAAGTTCTGGATCCGGTCGCACCGGCGCGGACGGGTGGCTGGAAAGTGGATGTGAGCCGGGGTGAGCGGAACGGGCGGGTGTCGTCCGAATGGTTCAACCGGCCGGATGACGAGCGGTATCTGTCGCTCGACGATCTCTGGGCCAATGTGAAGGGCCGCTCCGAGCGAAGCCGCAGTCGCGTGGTGCAAACGGCGGATATCCGCGTCGAGGCGGCGCGCGACAACCCCGAGCGGCTGCACCTGATGCTGCCGAAGGCACATGAACCTGTGGCACCCACGCATTGGGCGTTCGGGCAGCTTGCCAGCATCGTCGGCGCACCGGCCTCCTACCTGCGGCAGCTGCCCGCGCCGCTGGCGGGGATCAACCTGCAATATGGCCTGACCAACCACCGCGCCGAGCAGGTGAAGACCTTCGAGACGGAAGACGGCCGCACCGAACTGCGCGCTGTGACCGGGCCGGACTACGGCCGCATCCATGATCATGAGCTGGTCGAGGCGGTGCAACGCATCGCGGGCAACGGCACGGGCGACACGCGCTGGAAGGTGCCGGGGGTGCTCGATTGGTCGACCGGGGTCTACAACCCTGATGTCGAGATCAGCCGCGACACCACCACGCTCTATGCCTCGGACCGTGACGTGTTCCTGTTCCTGGTCGATGACCGCAACCCGATCGAGGCGGGCCGACTGCCCGACGGCTCCCCCGATCTCTACTTCCGGGGCTTCTACTGCTGGAACTCCGAGGTGGGTGCGAAGACCCTCGGCATGGCGAGCTTCTACCTGCGGGCAGTGTGCCAGAACCGGAACCTCTGGGGTGTCGAGGACTTCCAGGAGATCAGGATCCGCCACTCGAAATACGCGGCCTCGCGCTTCGCCCATGAGGCGGCCCCGGCGCTGACGCGGTTCGCCAATTCCTCGCCGCAGGGGTTCGTGAACGGCATCAAGGCCGCGCGGCAGCAGATCGTTGCGCGCACGGATGAGGACCGGGACGACTTCCTGCGCAAGCGCGGCTTCTCTAAAGCCGAATCCGGCAAGATCATCGAGAAGGTGCTGATGGAAGAAGGCCGCCCGCCTGAGAGCATCTTCGACTTCGTGCAGGGCATCACGCGGCTTGCGCGCGACAAGACCCAGCAGGATGCCCGCCTCGACATGGAAGGGCGCGCCAAGAAGCTCCTCGACCGGGTCGGCTGACAAAGCGCCCATGCAGCGATCGCCCGATACTGAGGCGGTCGCTGCACCTTTTTTCTCAACATGCACGCCGTTGAACTTGCTCAGAAAGGGCAGGGGGCGTCGGTGTGCGCATTTCAGAGAGACCCCCATGACACCCCAGGAAGAAACCATCGTCCTCGAGGCGCGCGACATCCTCGGTCGCTACCTCAGTCAGAACCCCGTCATCGGCAGTTGGCAGGCGCTGATGGACTATTGCGCGCTGACCGTGCGCGGCCCCATCGAACGGTTTCATGTGCTCTACCTCGACCGCAAGAACCGCATCATCTCCGATGAGCTTCTCTCGACCGGCACGGTCGACCATGTCCCGGTCTATCCGCGCGAGGTGATCAAGCGGGCGCTGATGCTGAACGCCAGCGCCCTGATCCTGATCCACAACCACCCGTCCGGCGATCCGACGCCGTCGGAGGCGGATCTCGGCATGACCAAGGAGATCCAGAAGGGGTGCAGGTATCTAGGCCTGACGCTGCACGACCACATCATCGTTGGGGCTGGGACAGAGCTGAGCCTGCGGGCGCTCGGCAAGCTCTGACGCTGCGGAGAGATCCGTCTCCGCCGCCCCTTCGAGGAAGAGGGCGGCGGTTTGGTCTTTGACGGATGAGGCGGGGAGAGAGGCTTCCCGCGCCGTCGGAGATCTTTCCATGTTCGACCTGCCATTGCCCATCCACCCGACTGCCTATGCGCGGGGCGTCCCGCCGCACATTCCGACCGGAGACGCTGACTCCAATCACCCCTTCGCCCTGACCCTGTTGCGCCGCGCGCCGGCCGACCTCATGTCGGGCCGGGCCGCTCCCCTGATCCTCGCCCGCTTCGCGACTCTGGCGGACGCCATGCAGGGCGCGATCGACCATGCCGAGGGGATCGCCCCGGATGCAGCGCTCCAGCTTCTGGCGATCCTTGACCGCGACGACCGCCTTGTGCTGGCCGGGGCCGCCAGTGACCACGCTGTCGCATGGTGCCACCCGGTCACGAGCGCGGCTGAAGCGCGGGGCGTCGTGACCGAGGCGAGCCAGCTGCGCGCGCAAGCGGGCCGCGCATCGGCCTGGGGTGAGCCCGATCTCGCGCAGCGGCTGCGCCACCGCGCCGATCTTCTGGATGCCCGGCTCGTCGATCCGCTCTGGCGCGGTTTCGCCGCCAAGGCGCTCCAGGTCGCCGCGTGAGACCCGAGAGGCAGAGGCGGGCAGGGGGGATTTGGAGCTTGTCCGGGGGAGAGAGATCGCCCGGCCCGGCTCCGATCCCTTCCCTGTACCGGAGACACACGATGACCCTGACTGAACCCACCCTCGCGCCGCCGATGGCACCCTCGACCGTCGACATGGGCCAGATATTCGCGGCGCATGCCGAACGCGCGGCCCGCATCGACGCGCTGCGCCCCGGCAACAAGGATCGCCTCTTCGACGGCCTCACGGCCGCCGGCATCACCCATGTCACCGTGACCTTCGACGGGGCCGGTGACAGCGGCCAGATCGAAAGCATCGGCGCGTGGTCCGGCGAGAATGCCGTCGATTTCCCCGCGACCGAGATCGAGTATGCCGCGCTGACCTGGGACGACCCCGAGGTCGAGATGCTGCAGCTCTCGCTGGAAGATGTCGTCGAGCAGCTGGCCTATGACTTCCTCTCCGACACCCATGGTGGCTGGGAGAACAACGACGGCGCTTACGGCAAGTTCTGCTTCGACGCGTCCGCCCGCTGCATCCACCTCGAGTTCAACGAGCGCTTCACCTCGTCCGAACTCTACACCCACGATTTCTGAGGGGGCGGGTATGGCACATCCCTATCACCACGCCCTCTCCTCGGTGAAGAAATGGGGCGGCACGGTCGATGATTTCATCGCGGTCCATTCTTGGTTCGACCAAAGCAAGGAAATCACAGCCGACTTCCGGCACCGGGCGCTCCGTCATCATGCCGAGGGCATCTTCATGGCCGAGACGATCTTCGGGCCGACCCTCACGCTCTCGACCGGGCGGATCATCCCGACCCGCTGGATCGGCGAGCAGCATGTGAAGGAGGACCTCGGCTTCATCCCGAGTTTTGCCGACTGGGTGAAGGCCATCCGGCCAGAGCCGTGGATGGGCCGGGCCGAGCGGATCGAGGCGCAGGTCGATCCGCATCTCGCCTCGCCCGTGGTCGAGGTCAGTTGAGATGACCGATCCGGCCTATCAGCGCCTCGGCCTTCCTGTGACGGCTTCGCCCTTCGCCGTCCTGCGCGCGGCGGTCCGGGCGCTGCACCCCGACACGCGCGCCGTGCGCGGCTTCCGGGCTGCGCGCAAGCGCTTCTATCGGCAGATGCTCTGCGCGCATGCCGCGCGACAGGCGGCGGGCGACAGGCTCACCGGCTGATCGCCCCCAACCACCCCTTCATTCCAACACAATGCCCGGTCTCTCGGCCGGGTCTTCCCCATTCAGGAGGTCCCCATGGCGGATTACTTCATCCACTTCTCATGCCTGCTCGACGTCGGCACCCCCGACAACGCCGCCCGCGCACTCGCCCTGTTTCAGGAACTCCGCGCTGCGGATCAGGACGCCGACGACCCGGAGGTCGCGGGCTTCGACCTCGTGCGCCAGGACGCGCCCGAGGGCAGCGCCCTCTGGATCCATGACGACGACCACGGCGATGTCGAAGCCGTCATCCGCTTCGTGCTGCGCCTCGCGGACGAGCTCGACCTCATCGGCCTCTGGGGCTTCCAATACGCCCTGACCTGCTCCCGGCCCCGCCTCGATGCCTTCGGCGGCGGCGCGCATGTCATCGATCTCGGTGCCCGCAAATCCTTCGGCTGGATCAGCACTCAAGAGTGGCTGGCCGCCGCCCTGAACGGGGAGGATGTCGATGCCTTCTGTAATGGGGCCAGTGCAGTCAATGGGTAATATGCAACAA
>VSSQ01001247.1_pt1 | contig 10374 bp, 13 predicted proteins | sample 4763081 | NCBI WGS metagenome assembly VSSQ01 (sample SAMN12137344, study PRJNA551015) | bioreactor metagenome | isolation source: SDC9 anaerobic chlorinated ethene degrading culture | place: USA: Knoxville, Tennesee | collected 2015-01-01
GAGACGTGTGATACTTAAATGTGACTAAAGACATCAGGCATAACGATTTCTCAAGAGGACTTATTATCGCCTTGATACATCAGTCTTTTTGCCTTTTTCATGCAGAAACAGTGCAAAAACATTCGTTCTTTCTTATTCATTTATATACATTCATATTCTTTCTTCTATAATTAAGGAGATTTTTCCCAGATGCAAGTTATAATTTAAAAAAATTATCAAATGTATCGTTTTCCCGATGTATTTCTGTTGACTATATCGGTTATTCGATATATAATAAGGGTGTAGATAAGGGAACGACAAATCGAAAGGCGGAGATCAAGATGAACGTAATGACAAGAGCATGGGAAATCGCAAAAGAAGGACAAGCTAAATTCGGTGGATTTGTTAAAGAATACTTTGCAATGTCATTACGTGCAGCTTGGGCCGAATTGAAAGGAATGGTAAAAATGATGAAAGTTGAACTAACAAGCGGAAGCCGCAACTTCAAATCTTGGGTTGCTCGTATTACTGGAACTGATGCAAAGTGGGGATTGAAACGAGAATTCATCAACTCAGCTGATTATACTTGGGAATTAGAAGATGGCATCTACCAAATTAATGGCGCTCCACGCGACAGCCACCAAAGTCTTTTCGAAAACGAAATCATTCGCATTGAAAACGGCGAAATCGCACAATACCTATCAAAAGAGCAAGCAAAAGCGATGTTCACAAAATAAGGAGGAAATACATATGAGAAGACAAATCGAACGATTGCTAGGCAGCGAAATATCTGCCTATGCAATCGCAAAAAAAAGCGGCGTTCCGTATTCCACGATTTCAGATCTGCGAACTGGCAAACGTACTTTGGACGGCCTATCACTGGCGAACGCTGAAAAACTAGTAAATTACATAAAATTGGAGGAAAAGAAAATGAGTGAATGAGGAAAATTAGGGAAATTATTTATCGATGCAGATAGCATGGCTGAATTTATGAACCGTTACTTCGATATGTACGAAACCGACATCGAGGATATCGACTTGTTCGGATGGGACGCCGTGGCCGATGATATCGAATATGCTATAAATAATTATGGTGCCTACAAAAATATCGGCGACTTTGTAGAAATCGAAATTTCTAGAAATAATACAAAAAATGGCAATCCTGAGCTTATAACAGTTGGAGAAGTTGTGGAGAGCCCGAACTACGACTCCGAAACCGATCAGTGGTATGGAGATTATAAATTAAAAAACTAGAAAGGAAAGGTGCTATGATGGACGGTAGGCATAAATCTCCTCCAAACGCGCTTGATTTGAAAGGAAAACGATTCGGCAAACTTGTTGCAATCGAGCGCGCCGGGAAGACAAAAAACGATAACGCGCTATGGTTGTGCCAGTGCGACTGCGGCAATACCACAAAAGCCAATGCTACCAGCCTGCGCATTGGCGACACAATATCATGCGGATGCATAAAAAAAGTTAAAATTGATTACGCGCGCCAGGTGTTAACAGACGAAATGACAATCAACGGCGTCGTTGTACCACTGTTAACTAAGAAGACGCGATCGGACAGCGGAACAGGACATAAAGGCGTGTCCAAACGCGTGCGCAGAGGTTTGACGCGTTACGAGGTAAGCATTACGATTAAAGGCAAGCGCATCTACCTGGGCGCTTACAAAAACATCAAGGAAGCCATCGCTGCCAGAAAAGCTGCAGAAATCGAATACTTTGATCCATATATCCAAGCACTAAACGCAAAGAAGCCCCCACTCGATTAAGAGTGCGGACTTCTTGCTATGCGTATTTCTTTTCGATAGACGCGCCTTTGTCCTCGTCGTAATACATACCGACATGGCCGAAGTTTTCCAGCTCAACCACCAAGATTTTTCCGCCATTGCGTTCGCCCAGGACTGTGTATGCGGATTCGCCGTTATTAAAGACTACCCCGATTTGTAAGGGGGCGAGAACGAGGAGGAATTGATTAGTTTTAAAACTATGAATATAAGTTTTTATATGTTGACATCAGTGGAAAAAATGTCTAACATAAAGACGTTGCTATCATTTGATAGCAACGTCTTTATGTGTTAATATTACTATGAAGTTAATTGATACATAGGTGGTGGCAAAAATAAGCATATATGATAGTAGCCAGTCTTCGGCATCCATTACAGAAATAAATAAATTCTTACTTGATTATAAAAAATTATTGATAACTAACAACCATATTCATTTTATACCACGAACTTTGAATGGTATAACAAATCTTGGTCTAAATATTGAATTAGCTAAAAGAGAGATTTTAACATTAACTTATACCAATTACGATAGAGGGCCTACACTAGACCATAATCAAGATGGAACTGACATATGGGAATTTGGGATGCCGTATGAAGATGATGAGGTTTATATAAAATTAAAAATTAAAGAGGAAAAATGTATATGCTTATCTTTCAAACAATCTACCGGTCCTTTTACATTACCTTATAAAGATTGGTAAGCTAACTTTTTTGTGTGAACTTGAGGAGGAATACAAATGAGTAATTACATGTATTGCGAACATTGCAATAATAATACAGGAACAGAAGTCAAAAAATCCTACGAAACGTTTATGGTACGAGGGGAATCCATAAACGTTTCTACAGAAGTAAGGTTTTGTATAAATTGTGGCGAAAAAGTCTATGATGAAATTTTAGATAATAAAAGTATTGATTTAGCTTTTAATATTTATAGAGAGACACATAATATAGTAGACTCAACTGAAATTAAAGAAATAAGAAATGAATATGGTTTATCACAAAGAGGTTTTGCGGCTCTTATGGGATGGAGTCCTGCAACTATTGCTAGATATGAGACAGGAGCGATTCCTAGTTCGAATAATAATTTAAATTTAATAAATGTTCGAGATAATTTGGACTTTGTAGAAAATTTATTTAATGCAAATAAGGAACATATGCCAAAAATTGATAAAAATAAATTGGCATTGAAGCTTAAAGAATTAAAACAAGGGCGAAATAGTTCAGCTATTGTTAACTTAGTAGAGACTAGAATTGAAGATATTAATTCAACTATTTTTTCTGGATTTAAAGATTTTGATTATGAAATTTTTAAAGAAATGGTTATTTACTTATGTTCTTCAATTAATTATGTATCAAAAACAAAACTTAATAAACTATTATTCTATAGTGATTTTATAAGTTTTCAAAAAATGATACTCTCTATGAGTGGCTTAGCCTATGAACATAATCATTATGGTCCAGTTCCTTTAAATTATACGCTTTTGTACGAATCATTAAAGGAGGATGGTGTCATAGATATTATCCCTTTTTCTAACTATGAAGGTGAGTATATAGTTCCTGTTAATCAAGACAAATTCCAATATTTATCTGATCAACATGTTGAAATTTTAAATAGTGTGATTGCTAAATTCAAAACTTTTACTGCAAAAGATATTTCTGATTACTCACATGAGGAATTAGCATACAGTGATACCAATCAAAATGAACCTATTTCTTACGAATATGCACTAAAACTAAAATCTAATTAGTAATGTCTTAAATATAATAGTGACAAACGAGAATGAATTTTTAAAAAGAGTTTGAATAATTAATCAGACAATTAATTATTAAGGATCCTATCCGAAAGTTCCCAAGTTTAAAATAGCAATAAATAAAACTGGAGGTAATAATATGTGGAATCGAAATCAGAATACTGGTCCTAGAGGTGGTCTATCCACCGGTCCTGGTGGCGGTATGTCAACCGGTCCTGGTGGCGGTATGTCAACTGGTCCTAGAGGTGGTCTATCCACCGGTCCTGGTGGCGGTCTATCCACCGGTCCTGGTGGCGGTCTATCAACCGGCCCTGGTGGCGGTCTATCCACCGGTCCTGGTGGCGGTCTATCCACCGGTCCTAAAGGTGGTCTATCCACCGGTCCTGGTGGCGGTCTATCAACTGGTCCTGGAGGAGGAGCTTCAACTGGTCCAACTCCTTACATAAGTAATATCCCACCTTGGCCAGTATTTGTAAAAGAACTAGAAAAGCGAGGACTCAACACACAGGTCGAAATGATTAAACGCTCAATTAGACTTTAAATGAAATATCAAATAGTTAAATAGAGATAATCAAATGATAATCTATTATTTAACACTAACGGGTTTAAAAACATTACACTTATGGAAAGAGAGTACATGCTACAATCAAAATTGATTGCTGCATGTACTATTTTTTTGCATTCTCCTTATAAATTTCCGAATATTTATGATTGTGGGATTTATTTTACATATTATTGAAGCAAAAAATACATTTCTCTGTAACACTGATTTAGAGATAAAAGATCTTTAATACATGAAATTACATAAAATCATGTATGAAGAACCCTATACCCATAGGGTTCTTTTTTATGACCGCCAGAAATAAACGATTATATACCATAATCGGATAAAATCATGTATCGAAAATAGAAGCCTACGTTTTTTCTTTAATTATGTCTAATTTGGGTGTACCCTAAATAGACATCAGTGTAACATTGAAAAATATGGTTTTTCAATGTATGATTAGGGTGTGTTTTAAATAGTTCGAGAAAGCAGGTAAAATTTTTGAAAATTGCATATATCCGAGTCTCGTCGATAGATCAGAATGAACAACGGCAAATTGAAGAAATGAAAAAGTTTGGCGCTGAAAAAATTTTTATAGAAAAGCAATCCGGAGCGACGATTAGTCATCGGCCGATTTTTCAGGAAGCTTTAGTTTTTATCAGAGAGCAAGATATTTTTATTGTAGAAGCCATTGATCGACTTGGCCGCAACTATGACGAGATTATCGATTCAGTGAATTATTTAAAGAAGAAAAATGTACGACTCATTATCACCAGTTTACCAATCATGGCTGAAGCAATCGGAAATCCTCTCCTGGATAAATTTATCAAAGACCTAATCATTCAAATTTTGGCCATGATTGCTGAACAAGAGCGTACTGAATCGAAACGACGCCAGGCACAAGGAATTAAAATCGCTAAAGCAAACGGCGTCTATAAAGGTCGTCCTAAGTTATACAGTGCAGACACAAAAGATCCTCAACGTCGCCTTGTTTATAAGAGCATCGTCCAGGATCTTGAGAATGGGGTTGCTATCTCAAAGATTGCAAAAGACTATAATGTGACTAGGCAAACAGTTTACCGAATAAAAAAAGAAATGGATCAACTAATTGTATGATTTCTTTTTTAAATCACGTAATTATGAATAGCTTTGTTATCAAGGTAGTCAATCAAGTAAAATTCATCTAGCTAAGTTGATTATATTTACGACAACGAGAAATTAGTTGACATAAATATAATCAACACAATAATCATACTGATTTAAAGCTATTTATCATCGATAACTCCTGGTTAACAAAATAAAGCGCAACAAACCTCCACAAACTTATATTGATGCTCGTTATTTAATATGATACGATTTGCCTGCATACTGCAGGGAGTACGATTTGATTATGAACACAGATATGATAGCCTTGTATCGGCTGAGCTGACTTGTCTTAAGTTAGCTCCTAGTTGGAAGCGGATCTCATATCTGTGAAGGTTCATTGTCAAATCATTCGTTGCCGTAGTAATTAATAGAGCAAGGGAGCTAGTTTGATACATGGTATATAAACATTTAACCGCTGAAGAGCGTGGGAAAATTGAAGCCTATCTTGACGAAGGATTACGACCAGCTGAAATAGCACGTAGATTAGATCGCCATCGTTCAACAATCACTCGGGAGATTCAACGGGGGACTGAAGCTAGAAAAGCCAACAGTATCGCACGGTTGCCTTATCAAGCTTCAAGTGCACAAAATATCGCTAAATTGCGGAAAAAAAACTGTGGAGTTACTAAAAAAGCCACGATTCACAATACCAAAACTATTTTAAAATATCTGAATCTAAAATATTCTCCAGAACAAATTGCACATTCCATTAAAAGCGTAAAGGTATGTACATCCACGATCTATAACTGGATTTACTCAAAAACCATTGATTTCAACATCAAAAAGCTTAGGAGACATGGAAAAAGATATAAAGTAAAGTCATCTGGATCGAAGATTCGCATTGATCGAGCTTTCTTTGAAAATAGAACCATTGATTTGCGCCCAGAAGCTGTTCAGCTTCGTACAGAATTTGGTCATTGGGAAGCTGATACAGTAGTTTCAAAACGAGGCATATCAACTTTTATCGAAAGAAAGACACGACAATACGTAGCAATTAAACTCCCTATTAAAACAGGCCGCGCTATGATGGCAGCGATTAAAAAACTAATAGAAATGTATCCTCAAGGGGTAAAATCTATTACTTGTGATCGAGGAACTGAATTTGTAAATCAATTTCAAGTCGGTCTTATTGAAGACACCTTCGGGTGCAAAATTTACTATGCAAATCCGTATGCACCGCATGAACGTGGTTCTAACGAAAATCATAATGGATTACTTAGAGAATATTTCCCTAAACCGTTTAATTTTAAGAATATCTCGCAACGTATCGTCGATGACGCTGTAGAAAACTTAAATACTAGACCAAGAAAAATTCTAAATTGGAAAACACTAGCTCAAAAGTTTAAACTAGAATACGCGAGAATTACATGATATTTTCAAGAGATTATTTCATTTGTTATAAAATGTTTTTGTCGAACAATCGTATCAATTTAAGTTTACCGACAGGGTTTAAAAGAGCAAAAGACGAACTATATTTATATAAAAGTAATGTATAGTTGCGCTTAATCTTAACATTCGCCCGTTTTCAACAACTTTGTATAACACAAGTTATGTAAACTTGTGTAGATTTTTCGGTTTACGAATCGTTTTGGCATTGCTTAAGTGAATAGATAAAGAACCTAACCGATTATAGATACTAGCAAATTTTCTTATTGGTACACTTAGGTGTCATTAAGAAAATTTGCTAGTTTTTTGGATGTTATATTACTAGATTATCTTACTAACTCTATTAATTACTTGTTGATTTTGTTACTGAAAAATTACATTCACAGGATATTAATTGACCTCCACAATGTGGACAAATTTCCAAGTCACATGGATAGGAGTATAAATGATATTCTCCTAAGGAAACCTTACAATCTGAACAATATGTAAATTCATATAGATCAGATATTCTTTCATTAATTCCCATATCATCAAACGTTTGATTTTCTTGACCAAATTTTATTCGTTTATAAGCTTCTTCTCCATTCAAGTATAAAATTTCAAAGTCCTTTTTCTTTTGCTGTTCAAGTAAATATTCTAGTTCATCTGTAGTAAATGCATATCCTCTATAAAATATAAAGTTTCTTCGAATCTTCCGAACTTCTTGAAGTTGTACTTTTATTTTTTTCTCCAGTATTTTATCTTTTAAAAAATCTAGATTGATTATAGGAATAAAATAATCATGGAGTTTAAAATAGTACTCTAATCCCTCTAAACAATAATCTCTAAGTCTATCTACTTTTATCTTTGTTTCAAAATGGACGAAACTGTTTCTTAGTTCATTAAACTGTGTCAAAAATTTTTCTTCTTGAAAGTCAAAATCATAATTTGTAAAATTCCTCACTCGATTTATAGCATTTTTAAAAGAAATAGTATGAGCATTTAAAAGAGATTTTTTATCAATATCTGTGTAAATCAAATTAGGCTGTACTGAGTAGAGTACCTGCTTCAAAAGTAACTCATATGCCTGACATAAATCGATTAAGGCGGATTTCAATTTAAGTTGATGATAATAGCTTTGAGTATTATGATCTTTTTCTGATGCTTTATAAGAGAACAAAAAATTAATCAAATAATCATATGATCCTTGTAATAAATTTAATTCTAATTCCATCGTCTCTTACTCCTTAAAAAAATACAATTACTTATAGTTTTCTACAATTCTACTTAAATTATCTAACATTGGTTTAAAATTTTCAAAATCTATTTTCTCATATTCGTTTGTAATAAAATTAGAAAAAATTTCTTTCCCGTAGTGTTCCTTTGGATCGGCTTTTTTTTCTCTTGAGAAAATTTTTCCTGAAATTTTTGTGTTTAAGACATCCTCACCGAATAAATCTTCAATTTCACATTCTTCTTTTCCCTCAACAAGAGGATTAGTCATTAAAAATAAGTTATCTTGCAATCTTATATAGAGTTGTGTCTGTAGATTATTCCTAGAATCTTCGTTTAATTTACAATGATTGGCAAATTTAGATAAGGGTTTTTTCTTATTGACTAACTCATTATCAAATATCATAATGACTGGATTTGCAGGATTTCTATTACTAATTTTTTTGAAATAATACAAATAGTTAGGGGGATTGTTTTGGGAGCTTGAAGTGAAGAAGTTATACAAATTCTTTAGAGCATCTGCCCCATCTCTATTAATTCCAAAAAAGTAGCTCAGTCTTTTAGTTCTATTTAAAAAGCTTACTTTGAAACTAAAATCCCCTTTTGAATCTTTTGATATTAAATTAGGATACAGTTCCCAGTATTTTTTCAAAGCGGCTTTTAGATATTTAACATCGGTTTTTCCTTCAGTAACTATAAGTGGTTTTTCGTTAGCAAAAAAATATTTATAAAAGAGGAATGCACGATATTGTTTTTCCTTGGAGTTTAAGCTCCAAGGATCATGTTTTTTTCCATCAATACTATTATTATATCGCTGAATATTGTTAATGAAAGTTAGTCTACCTTCCAGTTGTTTGATTGTTGCTGATTGATTATTAATTTCAAAAATCCCTGTCTTATAAAGTTTATTAGCCATGGCTCTTGTTTCTTTATAGTATCTTCTATCTACATTAATTTTTTCATTAACAACTAATCCAGTAACTGTTTGTCTAGAATCTTTAAACTGTAGTCGGCTTTTTTGTTCATTTAATTTGAATCCAGCGCTTTCAATTTCTTTAGTCAATTCATCATAAAATAAGCTTTCTGAAATTAAGAATAGTCTATCATTTGTAGAGAAAGTGAGATCATCTGCATATCTTGAATAATCCAAATTATGTTTCTTTCCGAGTTTTAGTAATCTTATATCTAAAATATTACATATTAGATTGGTTATTATTGGTGAAGTTGGTGCACCTTGTGGCAAAACCCCTTTATAACAACATAATTGAGCAATAATAGTTGCTACCTCACTAGGCAGTTCAAAGTTATTATTTTTTTCAAAATAACCTTTAACTCGGCCAAAGTGAAAGCTATCAAAAAAATTTTCTATGTCAACATTGAAAACAAAACGTTTATTTCGATGGATTTTGGCATTTGTTATGATACTTCTATTTTTTTCAAATCCATGAGAAATATTTAATTTAATATGGTTTTCTTCTTGAACAATACTTTTATGTGTAGCTAATAATTTCGCTAGCTTTTTTTGCATATCAAGCAAATCCTTCTGAGGTGCATTGATTGTTCTAACCCCTCCACTTCTTTTTGGTATTTGAAATGAAGTGTACAAATTATCTATCTTTGCTATGTAAAGTACATAGGTCAGTTTTTGCAGTGGAACACCGATGAATTCTGCAAACTCTTTTCTATTTTTTACATTTTTAAGTTTTATCATAGTCATTTTCTCCCCAAAAAACGTGTGGCTACTCATTATGCGAAGCATGAAGATCCATACAGTTGCAAATAATACAACGGGTATATTGTACAGTAAGCAAAACTCCCTACCATTTTAGTCAACGCTTGCGAAACACAAGCCCAAAATCTAGCCACACGTCTATGAGATAAGTATATCTTATATTATTAAATTAAGACATACACAATGTCATTTTACCAGTCTTCTTCTACTGGTTTGCCCCAGAAATCTTGGCCCCAGAGGCTGATTGTTTCAAACGGATCCAATCTAGAGAAGGTATTATGCTTGATCCATACTGCTCCTTCAAAATCGTAAAGTCTTGGATCTCTAAAGACCCTGACTCTATAAGGGTCTTGTTGAGACATACGGAATAAGGTATAGTCCTCCTTGCGTATTGCCTCAATCTTCTGTTTTTCCGATTTATCCCCCTGTTCATAACCCAAATCGTAAATTTCCCAAAACTTATCTTCCATCTTTTTACTCATGGCTCTTCCCACTCGGCTGGTGGTCATTCTTTTAGGTTTTATAAATGATTTTGGCGAAAGGACCTGGTCATTTGTCGGCTTTCAGATCGTTCATAGTCTTCAGCTTGAATGTATTCAGTTCGCTGGTTTTCCATCAATTGATTGAATACAGTGGTCAAAATGTTTTTAGAAACATCGTCTTTTACAGAATGTTCAATAATACTTTGAATCTCTTCGTTGTTCAGTGTAAAATGTACTTGGGTCATGTAAAGTGGTTCTGTTGCAAAGTTTTAAATAAAGAATAAAATCCCTTATGGTATCTATGATTTAAGCTGGGATTCCCAATAATACCTTGATTTCAGTACAGACC
>VSSQ01001248.1_pt1 | contig 10374 bp, 11 predicted proteins | sample 4763081 | NCBI WGS metagenome assembly VSSQ01 (sample SAMN12137344, study PRJNA551015) | bioreactor metagenome | isolation source: SDC9 anaerobic chlorinated ethene degrading culture | place: USA: Knoxville, Tennesee | collected 2015-01-01
GACGTACATGCGTATGTGGTTGAAGCACCACCGGCTGACATGCGGGAAGTTCTCAGCAGAAGTGTACAACGGCACCAATTCGATGGAGTTGTGGCTTCCTGTAAAGACAGAAGAAACCACAATGGCGTTCACAGCTATTTCCAAGCAAGTGCACAGCCCCTTGTTCGATAGCCTGTGCTCCTATCTGGAGGAGACCTATCAGGTAAAGCCGGTGGTTGAGTTCAGCAAGTGCACGATGCAATATGGGTGGAATGTGAAGTACAAGAAGGGGGGGAGAAGTCTTTGTACGCTCTATCCCCAGGAGGGCTCGTTCCTTGCTCTTGTTGTCATTGGAACTAGGGAGATGGCAGAGGCTGAGATTCTGCTTCCCTTCCTTACCGAGTATGTGCAACAGGCCTTTGCTGAGACAAAGACCGGGATGCAACAGAAATGGCTGATGATCGAGGTGAAAAATACTGAGGTACTGGAAGATGTGAAGCAGCTGGTTGCCCTGAGGCGACCAGCCAAGGGGGTGACCGTACGATGGGTGTAGTATCAAACATTGGTTTGTATGAGGTGGCTGAGCAGTGGGTGGCAAGTATTCGTACGGTGCTGCGGTTTGAGGAGTTTCCCTCTGTGGCACAAGAGAGCTATGGAATGATCACAAAGGTTATGCATGAGAAGGGAGTACTCCCCTCTTCCCCTCCTTTTGTGTGTTACCACAATGCAGACCTACAGCAACTGGATGTTGAGATGGGATTCCCGATTGCCAAAGAGTTGCCGCTTGAGCATGCACAGGTTACCTGTCATATGATTCCCTCCCGACGGGTGGTATCAGCACTCTTCCAGGGCCCCTATGAGGAGAGTGATGTACTGCTCGCCCAAATCTTCCAGTGGATAGCAGAGCACGGATACGAGCCTGAGGGCAGTATCTACAACTCCTACCTCAATGATGAAGAGCGGCCAAAAGAAGAGTTATTGACCAACATAGGGGTGGTTATTCGGTAGGGGAAGCAAGAGAAAGCCTTCCGGCACCACTACACTAAGCAATTATGAAAAAGAAGCTCAAAGTTGATGTTGGTTTATGCTGGTCAATCTCACGCTTGAAAGATTCGGTCAGATACCGTGAGTGATGCATTACAAAGGCATGCGGCAGATGAGAGGAGGTAGGGATACATGGTATCACTATCCGAATTCTACAAACCATTCATTCGCCGGGCTTTCTCGATAGCCGGGGCAACCATTGGGTAAAGGACTTTCCCAAGCTGGAACATCTCTGTCGAACCGTAGAGGACTTCTTCGCCATCTGCAGCAAAGCATCTTTCAGCATTTTTGATGGCATCTGCGATATATATCGGATGCTTCCTACTGTTAAACCCTCCAGGAACTTGTGCATTCACATGATTCTTCCATGCAGTACAGTCAGACAGTGAAACAGATGCAGCATTCTCGGAAAACAGATGATAGTAGAGCCAGACCTCAAAACAAGGATTGCTTTGCGCCACATGCCAATTGGGTCTTCCTGCACAGTTCTGCCTCAAATGTGAAATGTGGGAATCCCATTCGTCTGTATCGATGACGAACCAGACGTGGTCCCCTTCACTCACCTCATACTTGGCAAGTGATTCCTCTCCGAATCCTTCAATATCAACACAGGCTCGCCTATACAATCCCGATGGAGAATTGTCACCTTGGGAGTCAGCTTCCACAACCTCAAGGATGATTCTGGTACTGTGTCCCTTGAAGTATTGGAAATATTGTGGCTCTCTTTTACTGCCCTCGCAATACACAATGCAAAGTGTTGCATCCCTGTCCGGTTCTTTGCGCTCATACAACCTATTACTTAAAATCATAGGCATCCCAGTTGAGATCTTTTAGGTTTGCGAGAAACGGTATGGACCCGTATCGACCCGCGAGATAGCCTTTCCTGATATCCTTCGTGTTATGCTCCTTGAAATCACATAGAGAATAGAGGTCGGAACTACCCGATGGGTTTTTCTCTACAAACCATATTTCATCCTGACGGAATATTTCCTGATCAAGTAGATTGGATTCATGAGTTGTAAAGATGAGTTGCCCCTTGGTCTTGTCGTCAGCAGAGAACTTGCCGATGATCTCCTTTATCAGGAGAGGATGGATGCTACGCTCAATCTCATCAATGAAATACGTCATATCTTTGGTTAGCAAATCCTTGAACGCTGGCAAATAGTCCATCAATCGTATTGATCCATCAGACTCTTCGGAGAGATCAAACATCACAGAACTACCATCTTTTGTGGAGTGTTCAGTTTTTAGCTGCTTCACGACCACTACTCCGTCTTCCTCGACAACCATGACCTCTTCACCATCCTTGTTGAATAACCCAAGAATGGATCCAGGGGATTCGGAGATCTTATTTAGCAACACCTCCATGTCTTGCTTGTTGTCATCGCCAAAAAATTTTTCGATTGGTTTCTTCAGGGTCAAAAGTTTCTTGATACCGACACTGAAAGAACATAAAACCTGTTCGGCGTAACGATGAAACTCCTGATCAATATCTAGCCTATGGGCAAGACCTCCTGATCTCACCTCCGGTGTGATAATCATCAGTTTGTGCATAAACCACTGATATGCATTTCTGGTATCGTTAAGAAGCTTGTTGTCAAGTTCAGAGAGTATTTTCAGACAAGTCTTGTTCTGTTTGATTAGATTACTCTCCAAGATCCCTTTCAGCACACGACCTTCCTCGCTTTTCAGGAACTCTTCGGATAGCTGCAAGACAGTCTTTCCACCTTCTTTGGTCGTTCGTTCAAACACGAGCTTATCTTCATGCTTGCCCAATCCAGAGATATACAACTCTTCTTTGAGAACGGCCAGCTCACCAATTTCCAAAGCATAGATATAGGGAATATCTTGATTGATGAACTCAACAGCCAACACGATAGGACCTTCAGAAGTGTGAAAATGCCTCATTCTTCGCAGCACCATCGGACTGGGGAGATCTCCCGTGACAACGATATCCCGAAGAAATGCTAGCGCACGAATCAGATTAGACTTGCCTGCTCCATTGGCACCGTAGAAAGATGCCAACTTTAGGAGCTCTATTCCAGGGAACTGATATTTGTGACCGTTTAAACGAGTGAATCGGGGAGCAGGAATCATATTGAATTCCTTCTCATCTCCAAATGAATAGATATTGCGTAGCATGCATCTGATAAACATATACGTGATATTATCACTCAATTGTTGATAATACAAGATATTTTGTTCGTATATGCTAGAAACATACTGTTTAAGCGTTATTTTTTCACGTAACGATTAAAACATTTCTTCTCTTGGAAATTCCTATTGCAGTATCTATTGAGAAGTTGCTTGATTGCAGTAAGGCTAACACATTGGATTATAAATCATTTGCATCTGATAATGTACAGCCTTCTGGTATCCCCGATTGTTTCATGCATCAAGTTATCTACAGAGAGGGGACCCAACACCCGTGGGTGCTGGATCCCCTTTTAAGAACTCGTGATCGGGCATTTCAGCGTGAGGTAATTTTGAACGTCAGCTCCCATCCTTCATATGTGCTCAACATGTCGATGAGTTGCTCAGCTGTGATTCGCTTGTCGTCTACGATGAACTGGAGTTCACTTCCTCCGAATTCATGAGAAGAAGAACTGATCCCGATTCTTCCCTGTGTTCCCAAACCATATTGCCGTCCTTTGTAGACAACGCCGGAACCGCTGACAAAGAACCCTGCATCAAGAGCACGGAATGAATTCGGGATCAAGGTCTTGCCGGTAACTCCTGAACGGATGATGTTCTTGAAGCGGACAAATTCAGCTTCCCGGTCTATCGTCCCATCCTTCAGGTAGACATGCACATCTGGTACCAGTTCATCAACAATGGGGTCAAAGCAATCCTCTGGGCTCTCTGTGCCGTTGTAGAGGGCAATTTCCTTTGCCTCCCGATACCTGCCGATATCACCAACTCTTCTGTATTCATCATCCATCAAATCAAACGGGGAAAACATCTTGAAGGAATAGGGTTCAAACTGACAACTGTCCTTGACTGTCTTCTTGGGGATGTACTTCCTGCCTTTTGCTTCCATCTGCTTTCTAAGCTCAATTTCAGGAACAGGATCCTTCAGTGGATCAACATTGGTTTCACTGCGTTCTCTCTCAACTGCCATCCATTCATAGCCGAAGGGGAGACAGGTGACCGAAAGGTCAAATGTATAGGATGTAGTTGGATAGAGTTGTTCATTGGTATCGCTGATGCTGTCAATATCCCGAATCTCATCGACAACAAACGTGTAGGTATAGTCGCACGCTTCAAGGAGCTGTTTGATGTGCTTGTTGGAATTGGTAATGACATCCGCCACTTCCAAGGAGTACCCGAAAGAACCCAGCTCAGGACTCTTTGTGTGGGTAGTGACAAAGGTTGTTGTGCCCAAGGGTTTTTCCTCTTCTCCATGGAGCAGAAACTCCATGGCTGTGTTGAACTTCTCAGCAATGAGAGCGCAGAGTGCTGTAGAGATGGGGGAACCCTTCTCCACCCTGGAGAGATGGCCCTGCGAGATGTTCAACGCTTGTGCGAATTCTTTCTGGCTGAGATCGTGTGATTTCCGTAGCTCCCTGATTCTGCTGCCAACTTCCTGATAGTTGATGACTCGGTTTATTTCTGATTCCTGCATGCGCAATTCCTCCTACCAGATTCATCTGTATGAGATCAGTAATGCATGAGAATAAATATACGTCAAGAATATTTTCATTATTCCTTATGAATAGTAGCTTCCCAGTGTTCATATGGGAATGCTTAGGAAGAAACAGAATGCCGAACATCACTGCGATAGTATCGAGATCGGTACGAAGGGTGTCGTTTCAGGACATACACTATAACACCACAGTACTCAGGCAGTCGTTTTTCTTGGTCCCGACTGCAAGTGGCAAGTAATTTTGCATCAAGATGGAGTAATGTGCTTCGGCTTGATTCAAAAGCATCCGTTCATCGATGATACGCATACTCAGCGGCTACATATTTTTGATTGCGACTGTTTAGCTTATCAGGAAAAGTCATCTGTAATCTCCCCGACTCAAGTAGTGGTTTAAGAAAATTTGAAGAAAAATGTCTCACATCCTTATAGCCACAATGTTCCGCAATCTCTTTTCTTCTTCGTGGTATTGCACAATACTGTAGTATTGCTTCATCAATGTTATCTTGTTGGTTATCTTGTTGGTTATCTTGTTGGTTATCTTGTTGGTTATCTTGCATGGGAACTTTCGCGGTATCGATCATAGTAGAGTAATTGACATTCTTCAGCACCACTCGGAAGTCCGAAGGCGTGGAGAAAAACTCGGGCTTCAAATGATCGTCATACCCGGGAAGCTTCGCTGTCTCGCTGAGGATCTTCGTCAATCCACTGCCCCGCCTCTCCATGAATTTCATGCGGTGGAACAGATCCGCGATCACCGGGTTGCGCCTGGCAGAAGCGATGGTGTGGATATCACGATCTTGGATCGCACGACCATCATACATGCCTCCGGGGCTTTGGATCTCAAGCCGGTCATCGAACATGTCGATATGGATCTCGCTGCCCAGCAGGATGTAATCACGATGTATCAACGCGTTCACAAGAGCTTCTGTGACCGCCCGATCTGCATAATCGGGTTTGTCCACACGAGACTGGGCTTCCTTCACGAAGCGAACCTTGGAGTTGTTGCGCACAAATTCACTGCTGTTGCGTAGCAGATTGATCAGGTTGCCTTCATACTCTTTGTCGTCCAAAGCGTCATCGAAGATGGAACCTTTATCGAGTCCATTCCAACGGGTGCAGAATACTCGCGAATTACGTACGATATACTGGTCAGCCATCAGTTTGCCTGCATTCGTGAGGAATCCATCCTTATCAGCCAGTCCGAAGGATAGGTAATCAGAAGCCGCAAAATGGTTGCCTGTCTTTTCAAGATACGTTGCCTCGAGTAAGGTGAAGCTGTAATCTTCCTTTCGCGCGTCGGTGATCATCGCATCGAACGAGCGATTCGTACCTTTGAGAATCAATTCATTCAGCATGTGATCCGGCGCAAGGATACTTTCATTGCCTATCCTGATATAGGCCTCCATGATTCCATCTGCTCGATAGTAGTATGGGGTGGAACGACCTGGGAGCACTTTCAGACAGAGTAGGTCCCTTCCGTTCTCCTTGAAAGCCGACAACTCAATATGTGGCAACGGCGTGATACGATCCTTGATGAGCCTGCTGATGGATTCGGCATCGTCCTGCGCGTTATCAAGCCCGACTATCTGCTTGTCATCGTCCACACCGAAAAAGAGCATGCCCCCGATTGAATTTGCAAATGCGCTGACGCTCTTCAACCAGCTCTTGGGTTTCTTAGTTTCAAGTGCTACCTTGAAATCACATTCTGTAGCCTCAGCAACAAGCTTCTCAATCATATCAGTGTCTTCACCTTCCCTCTCTTAAAATACTACCACAGAAATCGAAATCTATGGGATGCCTCAAGCGGTTCACAGGGTAATGCTTCACACGCAATCAGTTTGATACTGCATAATTGTACTACATATTCACCCGATACGCGATCCAAATCACCTGATCCGCACCATCAGACCAACGTGTAATCAATCAATGCTTCTGATACCGCTGCTGGCCTGAAGCCCCTTTGTCAGCAACGGATACTTTGCAGCCATGTGTGCCGATATAGCTGAGGAACATCGAGCCCAACATGAATCGGTCCCCCTTGGGAATACGGTTCCACTCGTATCCCTTGAACAGATTCTTTACCAGGAAGGTCTCCCCTTCCCAAACATACCCAGTCTCATCGATTGAAGTTTTCAACAAGGAATTCATGTCTCCCATAAGCCGACACCTCCATCATACATAGGCAGGAATACCAATCATCTGATTGTCCATTTTCTCTTTTTCTGAGAAACCCGTCCTTTTGTTTTCTCATACTGATCTCGTTCAAATGTGATGAAAGCGGATATCTTGGTCGGAGCGAGAGATCCTAAGAAAATCAAGTCTTTCAGAGTTTTGCCATCTGAATCACGTCGTTTCATGATTGAAAAATTTGGTGTTGGCAATCCGCTTTTCAACACAGCATCAGAGATCATTTTTAGATAGTTGATTCGTTCCAATTGGATCTCTGAATTGTTTGTTGGTTCGATATCGGATAGATAGGAATAAATGGTAGCGCGAAACTGCGAGACTATACGCGATCTCTGAGATATTCAAAGCAAGTGAAGCCTCGGCTTTCTGCTGTTCTTCCAGTTCATGGTAGAGGACTTCAAGCATATTGGAGAACTCCTGGTGTTTGTTTCGGTCGGCGAAAAACATAGAGTTGGAGGGTATTGCTAGGCAGTCCCAATCTATGGAGTCGAAGTAGAAGAAGATCTAGTGGTTCTTTTTTGCCGGGTTGGTGTTGTTTGCCCGATGATAGACCAAAAGCCTCACCACCACTCCATCGCCTGGTTTGTAGGAGTGTATTTGCTTTTCTTGGATGAACAGTCCGTATCCTTCAAGGCAGAGTCCTATCTCTATGACATCGTGGTTATGCACTTGGTTGATCTCATCATGGGATACATCATGATGAATCCAATCAAGGGGAAACTCCGGGTCCTAGGGGATGGTGACCAGAGAGTATGAGAATTCCAAGTTATGAACCTTTGCTTTGGTGACTGCCCTACCCATAGGGTGATGGTAGCAGATACAGGGGGATTTCACAAACATGATTGGGGATATTTCATGTTCACAGGGATCAAAATTATTATTGAGAGCGTTCAGAAAAAGCATCTTGGGGAAGATGCTTAAGCGTGAATCGGAAAATGATCGGGAGAAAAGACCGTTTACAACCCTGCTGATGTTTCATGTTCTTGTTGGCAATACCTGCTGTTCTGCCAATACCCTACAAATCATATCAGGGATGTCGGACAGTGGAAGGTTTTCAATGTCTATCTGAAAATCTGCACGTTCGTATGAGCTCTTGAAATAACTGTAGTCGGCCTTGATTTCTCGCAAGTATCTCTTTCTTTTTGCTGGACTCATTTGTTCCTCAATCGGGTTTGAGTCCACGTCATAAAACTTCAACCTGTCCAGTACGTTCTCACAGGTGTCGTACAGATGAAGCGAATAGAGTTCCTTATCTTTCTTATGCCGCTTAAAGACACTGAGATAGGCGAATTTCAAGCCTGCTGGGGTTCCTGCAACCACACAATCAATATCCTTGGAAAACAGTTGATCCAGCACGACGCTGGCTTTCTCCCTGAACTCATTCATCATCAGGCACTCGTTCTGCATTCTCTCTATCGATTTCTGATAAAACTTCATGACTTCCTCATCTAGGTCAAAGAATGTGAAGCCAAGTTTCTCAGCCAACATCCTGCCAACTGTTGTCTTTCCTACACACCCCATGCCTACAATATAGATGATCATGTATCTCTCCCCTGATGATGTCCTATCAACACCTATGTATATGTATGGATCATACAGGGATTAGTTGGCAAGTGAAATCCATCCTGTATGCATCGTGTGTGAATGTAAAGTTGACAGTGAGAATTCAGGTATTTTTCTTGGTACGCTTGTCAGAGCATGAGCGATATTAGAAGAAGTATTATTGATACGTCTTTGTTTTTGTTGACACGACTTGATGACCGTGCTATACCTTGGTTGTCAACAAAGGAGATGGAAGGAAATGACGAAGCGTACAGAAGCTCCCAAGGCAGAAACCATTGAAAAGGTAGTGAACGTATTCAAGAGGACCGAATCCATCAACGAGACTGCGCTACAGACAGAGATCTCCACTACGAAGGTGAGGAAGATCCTCATCACCGAGGGATTATGGGCAAGCGATCGGTCAGAAGAGATTCGCGAGCTCTCTGAACAGGGAAAGGGCTCAGCAGAGATTGCAGAGATTTTGAAGATTTCTGTTACGATGGTTCAGAACTACCTGCCCTACGGGAAGGGGCTGTATGATGAGCCTGATAAGAGTGACACTGCGGTGAGAAGTGAGAAGTATCGCCAACGAAACCGTGCATATGCCCAGAAGAGCCAAGCAAGGGAACAATCGAAGGTTGCTGGCTTGGATGTTGAACAGAAACCTGCTGCTTCAAGTGAGAAGAGCCATCGTTATGCGATGCAGCTCCATATGGAACTGCGATTCAGCCAGCTTGATTCCATGGAAGACGAAGAGGCAAAGATTCTTGCAAAGTATGGAGCTGTAGCAAAGTCAATTTCTCGGGATGTCATGGTATCCTCCTCCTTGGCTTTGCATCAGCTCCATTTTCTCATCAACGTGGCATTTGGCTGGACAAACAGTCATTTGCACAGTTTCCAGTTGCCGCAACCGTTGTACCAGAAACTGATTGAAGGGAGGTTGCTGGAGATCGCACCGGTGTTTGGGTACTATCTGCAATTTCCAAGCAGTACCTTCAATGATGAGTTCTGGGATGATGACTATGATGAAAGCAAGAGTCCCAGGACCTGGATGCGTTCCAAGTACCTGAAGCAGTACAGATATGAGGGGTATAGAGAGTATTGGATAGAGAACCAGGTAGAGATCCAGGATATGGCACGTCATCTTCCCATTCTGGATGTGCATCCGTTCAGCTGGAAAGAAGATATTAAGCCCAGAAAGGTCAAGATCGAGGATGCTACGTTGCAGGATATGCTGGATGCAATCTGCTTTGATGATGGAATGCCTGATGTCCTGAAGGAGAGTCGCCGCTTGAGCGAGGTTCTTTCCCTTAATCCTCATGATATCGATTCAGCAAAGGCTGCTGCCCTGGGAACGGACCAGAGTACTGTCCAGGTGTACAAGCAGTACCGGGATATGTTTCTTTCAGAAGCTAAACGAAAGAGAGGGCCGAAGGATGTGGATGCGTATATGCATGCCTTCGATCAGATGAGAGTTCTGCAGAAGCAGTCAGAACCTAATGGAGTCATGCCAATCACAAGTCAGCTTGTCTATAGTTATGATTTTGGGGATGGTTGGGAAGTAGATATTACGTTGGTCAAGGAGTTCGGTAAGGACAATCAGATTGTAGACGATGAGACTGCTGCCAAAGTGATTGCTGATGGCAAGCCGATTTGCATAGCCAAGGATGGTCTGCATGTGCTTGATGACTGTGGGAATGTCTCCGGATACATTGATATGCTCCGTACTATTCATGAAGGTGAGAGAGAGGAAGCCAGATATATGAAAGAATGGGCAAGAGGTCAGGGTTGGACAGGGAGGGATGTGAGTCCGAAGAATTTGATCTAGGAAAAAAGACATTGTTGAGGAAGAATTGGAGGCGGTACTCGGTACTTGATTATGCGTAATCAAGCTCCTACCGCCCTATTCAACGATTCCTGTGGGAATTGTGGGAGTTGTACTTGGTACCGATAGTCCAATTATTGTTAACAATATT
>VSSQ01001250.1_pt1 | contig 10372 bp, 4 predicted proteins | sample 4763081 | NCBI WGS metagenome assembly VSSQ01 (sample SAMN12137344, study PRJNA551015) | bioreactor metagenome | isolation source: SDC9 anaerobic chlorinated ethene degrading culture | place: USA: Knoxville, Tennesee | collected 2015-01-01
GATGAGAAAACGCGATGTTACAGGAGCTATTTCATCCTTGTCGAGTAACGAAATTGAACAAAAAATTCCAACGAATGTTTTCGATGCACTACAAGGTCAGGTTGCCGGAGTACAAATTGTTTCAGGATCAGGACAACCCGGTGAAAGCTCTTCTATCAGAATCAGGGGGACATCAACATTTTCCTCGGAAGGTGTAAAACCTCTGTATATCGTTGATGGTATTCCAATGGAAGATATTGGCGGTGTAAATCCAAGTGATATCGCATCAATGGAGGTTCTAAAGGATGCGGCTTCTGCTGCGATTTATGGTTCGCGTTCAGCGAACGGGGTAATTATCATCACTACAAAGAGCGGAGAAAAGGGAAAACCACACATCAATGTAAAATATAATCATTCGTGGGGCAAATTATCACATAAACTTCCACAAGCAAACAGGGAGGAACGAAGACTCTACGACGCTCTGCGCAGAGAATACTTCCTTTCCAATAACATGATGGGAAATGCAGATGAAAGTATCCAGATGATCAGGGATTCATTAAGTGTGTTCTTTAATGTTGACAATGACTATATCGACATGGTTACCGGAATAGGACAGAAAGACCAGGTTGATGTCAGTTTTGGTGGTGGAGAAGGTAAATTAAAGTACTTTATAAACACCGGATATTATGATGAGAGCGGAATAATACCCAATACAAGTTTTAATCGCCTGACAACCCGTGTGAATACAGATTACAATCCAAATAACTGGTTGAATGTAGGTAGCAGGATTTCATTAACATACTCTAAAAAGAAAGGGACTAATGAAGGAGATTTACTCCGCTGGATGCTTAGCAGAAGACCCTATTTTTCTACTTATTACCCTGATGGGACTTTAGTAGGTGTGTTTAACGGACAAAAAAACCCGCTTGCCCAGATTAATTATCTCACCGACTTTACGGATTCATATAAAGCTAACTTTTTCCAGTTCTTTGAGCTTAGCATTACTAAACAGCTGAAATTCAGAACCAATATGAATGCTAACTTTTATCTGGATAAAAGGAAACGAATGGTTCCGAGTATTATAACAGACGAATGGCAAAAAAATAATGAAGGTGCATCTTATAATTATCTCAACTGGAACTGGATGAATGAGAATTATTTCTCATATGCAGAAAAATGGGGCAATCACAACTTTACTGCAATGGCAGGTATAAGCGCCCAACGCTGGGGATTTGAAGGAGAAACTCTTATCGGAAGAAATTCTTCTACTGACTTTATTTATACGATGAATGCTTTTTCTGCCAATCTCGACTTAGGTTCAACGGGTTCCTGGGCTACCGGGCATTCGATTGCTTCCTTGTTTGCACGTGCCACTTATGACTTCAAAAGTAAATATTTGTTTACGGCCAATATCCGCCGCGACGGATCTTCACGTTTCGCAGAAAACAACAAGTGGGGTAACTTTCCTTCATTATCAGTTGGATGGCGCTTCTCAGATGAAAATTTCATGAGCATGGTAAAACCTGCTCTGGAAGATGGAAAACTGAGGATAAGTTACGGTATCACAGGAAATGAATCGATTGGTAATTATGACTATATATATTCATACGTACCAAGTATGATTTATGATGGTATAGGTGGTGTATCTGCTTCCCGGATAGGAAAAGATAATCTGAAATGGGAAGAAACCAAACAGTTTAATATGGGATTGGACTTAAACTTCTTCAACAGCAGACTGACAGTGACAGCCGACTATTACTACAAATATACCGACGGATTGCTGGCAAATTATCAGCTACCCAAAGAATCCGGTTTCGAATATATGAAAACCAATGTGGGCGAAATGAGTAACCGGGGAATTGAACTGATGATATCAGGAGACATCATCCGGTCTAAAGACTTAAAATGGAATCTTTCTTTCAATATCTCAAACAACGAAAACAGAATAGAAAAATTGTCGGAAGGGAAATCATATATCGAAGGAGACCTCTGGTGGATGCAGGAAGGCGGAAAAATAGGTGATTTTTATGGATATAAAAACCTCGGAGTTTTTCAGTATAATGAATCCAATGCTTTTACCGAACAATGGGAGCAACTAATTCCTGTTTTTGAAGATGGGGTGTTTCAGAATAAGTATTTGTTAAATGGTGAAGAATACCAGGGTAATGTGAACCAGAAAAAACTGCCTAACGGCAAGGCATTCCGGGGAGGTGACATCAACTGGGAAGAACCTGCGAGTTACAAAGATGGTGTTATTGATGACAATGATCGTATGGTTATTGGTAACGCTATGCCTGTTGTTACCGGAGGACTGAACACACAGGTTTCATACAAAAATCTGAGCTTGTTTGTTGCTTTCTATTATTCATTAGGAGGAGAAATCTATAATGCGGCTGAACATACCCGTAATGAGTTTAAGTTTACCGGTACAACCCCCGCCCCTGATGTGATCCGTAACATGTGGCTAAAACAGGGAGATAATGCTCTATATCCCCGGCCATACAACGACGAATTTAATAATGCCCGCTATGCTAACTCTTTTTATGTGGAGGATGGTTCTTTTATACGGTTGCAAAATATCCGTGTATCGTACGATGTTCGGAAACAACTCGTAAATAAAATGAAATTGAGCGGATTAAACCTATATGCATATATAAATAACGCACTGACGTGGACAAACTATAAAGGATTTGATCCTGAGTTTTCAACGGACAACCCATTACAAATCGGAAAAGATACATACAGGTATCCTAAAAAAAGAGAGTTTGGTTTAGGTTTAACAGTTAATTTTTAATTGAAGTATGAAAAAAATAATTCTATCATTAGGTGTTTATTTGCTAATCGGCTCTTTTATTTCGTGTAGCTCTTTTTTAGATGAAGAACCTGTTAGCGAGATTCCTGCTAAAAACATGTGGAAAACATCCCGTGATGCGAAAGCCGGAATAAATGAAATATATGGCCTGTTCCGCCAGACAATGCGGGAAAATTATTTCTATTGGGGAGAATTCAGATCTGATAATGTATCGCCCGGCGCTCCTTCTGCTACCAATCAGGAACGCATCATTAAAAATCTGATGACAACTGACCATCCATCAACACAATGGACTGATTTGTATAAAATGATTAACCAGGCAAATCTGGCAATCAAGTATTTACCGGGTATCGACATGCCTTCTATCGCTGAACGTAACGATTTTCTGGGACAAGCTTATGCTATGCGTGCTTTAGGGTATTTTTATGCTGTGAGAGTTTGGGGAGATGTTCCTCTTTTTACAGAACCTAATGAAAAGTTCAGCGATGCAATATATAAAGAGCGTACAGATAAAAACTATATTCTGTATAACATCATTCTGGAAGATTTAAAGAAAGCTGAAAATCTGATGGACAGAGTTAAGAACCTGGAAAGAAAACGTATTTCCATCTGTGGCGTATGGGCAATTATGGCCGATGTATATATGTGGCTGGAAGATTACAATATGGCTGACCAGACCATCTCAAAAATCAGCAATTATAAGGTGAATAACAATACCACGGTTTTTGTTGGCTTCGATCCTGATATTGCTACCTGGAGAAAAGTGTTTGTTGAGGAATTAAACGGGAAAGCCTCTGATAACACGCCTGAGAATGATGAATATACTACCAAAGAATTGATTTTCCTGATTCATTTCAATATGGATGAAGTTGGTGCTAATGGATACAGCTATATGTACCAGTGGTTTACCGGAGCCGGAAACAGAGCGTGTGTATTATCAAACGCGTTTCTATCTAAACTAGATGACACTGATAAACGTAAAAATCTGATCACCCAGAATTATCAAAACGGATGGGAGTTAAATAAATTTATCGGAGGTACCATCAGCACTACATTGAATAAAACTTGCCAGGTGGCTTATCCGGTTTATCGTTACTCCGACATGCTCCTGTTGCAGGCTGAAGCAAGAGTATACATGGGGAAATGGGAAGAAGCGCTGGATCTTGTGAAGAAAGTAAGAGACAGAGCCGGATTACCGACTCCCACCTCGATGGATTTTGGTTCTGAGGAAGATATAATAAATTTCATTCTTGATGAACGGCAAATAGAATTGGTTGGCGAAGGCCGCCGCTGGTTCGACTTGCTGAGAAGTAACCGCTGGAAAGAAACAATGAAACCAATTAACGGAATGGAACAGGACGGAAACGAGTTATTTCCGATTCACTTTTCACATATCTACGAAAATCCGAAATTAGTGCAAAATTCATATTACAGTAATTAACCCGCACAAACTAATAGATTATGTATAAGACATTTATAAAACAAGTTTTATTGACCATTATTATTGGCCTGACAATGACCGGATGTTTTCTGGAATTGCAAAGAGACTACGAATACGAAAGTTCGGTACTCGACCCGCATGTTAACATGACCGCATGGGAGTATTTTGAAACCCGTACGGATTTGTTCTCAATATTTATGAGCGCAATAGAGTATACTGATATGAAAGCATATTTCACCCAAACGGAGAAAAAATATACATTCCTGGCACTTACGAATGTGGCAATGAAAAGTTATATGCAAGACCGGTTTCCGGGTGCTACTGATATTACTGAATGTGATAAAGCTTCAGTTAAAAAGCTATTACTGTATCATCTGGTCGATGGAGAGTACAGCTCTTATCACCAACTAAAAGTGGAACCGATGTACGTTTTAACACTGCTAAAGGGAGAAGAAGGATTGATGACCATGCTGACGAGAAAAAACCCATGGCAGGCAGATGCAGGAAAAGTCGTGGTAAACGACACCGGAAGCAATGGCAGCTCCTACATGAGACTGGCGGTTACAAGTAATATTATGCCCCTTAATGGCGTAATTCATGTTTTTGATGCTTTCTGCTATTATAAGAGGTAATTAAGTGAAACTTTGATAAAAAAGAATGTTATGAATAAGAACCTATATATTTTGTTCCTCTCTATCGGGCTGTTTATGGCAGGATGTAAAGATCCGATAGAAATTATAGATCCTTCATTGAGTACGCCGGTTGTGAAATTCGCATTTGACAGCATAGAGGCAGATCTTAATAAAGCTGATAATCTTCCGGTTGTTGCTGTCATTCAATCAGAAGCCGGTTTGAAAAAAGTTGTGATGAAAATAGAAACAAATGAAGAAATTATTGAGTACAAAACCGTCACGGAATTTTTCAATGAGAAATCATACAGTCTGGCCGAAAAACTGAATTATAACCCCAGCTACAAGTCCTTTATAGTTGAGGCAATTGACAAACTGGACAGAAAAACAACCGGGACAATTCCATTGGGAGTGGTTGAGACCAAAGAACCTCCTACAGTAACTTTTGATCCCGCGATAATTATTTACGACGAATTGATCGGAGGTCCGATGCCGCTAACCAAATTTACCGTAAATTCTGAAGCCGGATTGAAAAACCTTGTTATGTACTTGGTTTCGGAAAAGGGACAGCTTCAATATGGTTTTCCAATTGATTTTACTGAAAATGAGAAAACTTACACTTTTGAACAGCAAATAAATTACAAGGAAGGAGATAAAGGTTTCAAAGTAAAAGTTACGGACATTTATGATAACGTGCGTATCGAAACCTTACCCGTACGCTACATGACTCCCGCTCCTCCAACAGTGACTTTCACAAAAGATACTGTTTTTGCCGATAAAAATGAGATGAAACCTGTTCAGGTGAAAATGGAATCGCTCAGGGGTATCAAAGAGGTAAAGATCTATCGTATTGAGGGAGCCAACGAGATTCTCGTGAACACCTTGAATTATCCCGACAAACCTCTTGAATTAAATATTACTCCTAATGTAACATTTACAAACGAAACCTCAAAAATCAAATTTGTTGTCACCGACCATGTTGATAAAGTTACTGAAACAAGCATCACTGCAATTGTTAATATGCAGTACATTGCCTCCTTGTCGGTAGGCAGTCACATTCTATCTAACGGGTTGGCTGCATATCCGGGTGTATACGCTTTAATATCCCTGAAAGATTTAAAAACCTACCCGGTTGACTATGCGCTGGAAAATGACGCAAACGCTTCGAATGTAGACCTTAAATTCTATGTGTTTGGCGGCAGCGCTGTGTTGCGCATGTATTCAATCGACGGCGGAACAGGGACTAAAAGTAACGAGTTCCTAGGATCAGGAGGCAAAACAGTTATGGATTTAAGTGTGAAAAACCAGACCAAACTATTGAAATTAGATGGATTTGATTTTGATAATGCTACTGCAGCATCTATCGCTCGCGATATCCCGGCGTCCAATATTGTATCCAACAATGTCAATCCATTTAATGTGGGAGATGTACTGGCCTTTAAAACAGGAAGTACATCTGCTGCCGGAGGAGGAAGAGTCGGTATAATGAAAATTCTTTCTGATGAAAAAGTAATAGAAATCAATCCAACCGCCCGGATTATAAAAGTTGCAATTAAATTTCCGAAACAATAGATGATAAAATAAGAACATGAGAGGATTACAGCAGATAATATTGTTAGTTTTATTGATATTGAGCAATCCATTTACTTTTTCCCAAAAGAAAGTGTATGCTGATTATCATGGAATAAGAAAAACCAGGGTTCATGATGGCGAATTCGGGGAATGGAAATACTATTCACAGTTAACCAATAATGCTACCGGTATTAAACAAATTACTTATAACCCGGACATTGTTTTACCCAACGGTCAACATGAAATTGCTGCTGCAAATTATCCGTTAGTTGGAATGCATTCGCAGTTCGACCCGGATTATATTGAATATCAAATATTAAGTGCAAAATCTGCTGGAATCGACGGTTTTTTTGTTGAGTGGGGATATATGGATCATGGATCTAATGCGCTTTTACAAAAAATACAGGAAGTAGCCCGAAAATATAATTTTGAGGTGGGTGTGAATATTTGTGACGGCTGGTTAATGAATAAAAGCTGGTATCCGGGTACCAGAGCCGAGAAGTTACAGTACTTTCTATCCTGCATGCAATATCTCATCGACAATGTTTTTTCGGGTCCTACAGCTCCTCTTGTAAACGGGAAACCCTTGTTTTATTTATTTCACGACGGTTTTACGGAAAGTGAATACAGCACGGTCAGAAATCACACGTATAATTATCCTGAAAATTATCCGGTAACAGCCGGGAATAAGTTTCCTCAGGTTATTATGCGTACTACACTGAGTCCTTCCCTGGTGAGTGGCGTATATACTCCTAAATCTCCGGTTACACAAGCCGGATCGTGGATAAATAACAACCGTGTGGTACCAACTCCCTGGATGCCGGAACGGATACGGAGCGCCGGAACAATATACCCCGGATTCAACAAATATGCAACTGCTGATGATTGCGTCAAATTTCTGAAAGCCTTTAACGACGATGTCTGGACCATGGGATTCACTCCTTCTGCAGGTTTTGTCGCTCCGGGTATGAATAATTATGGTTGCGCTGGTTGGAGTTCTACCGGAACCCTGTATATTATCCCCAGAGAAAATGGGAATACTTACAGGCAAATGTGGGAGTACAATGTACAAAACAAGCATAATCTGGATGTGGTTTATATAGCTTCCTGGAGTGACTATACTGAAGGGCATGAAATTGAGCCGACTGTCGAAAATGGTTTCCGGGAATTAAACACTACTTTGCAGTATACATCTCAATTTAAAGGAGAAGCTAATTATGATGAATCGGGAATCAATCTCAGTTATGAGTTATTCTTATTGAGGAAAAAGCTTCTCTTTTTTCAACAATGCGGAGTTAATCCTCAGGGAAAGGAACTTATTCTGGATGAAATTGCACAAAAAATAAGCAATAAAAAATATGTCGAAGCAAATACGCTGGTTCAACAGGTAAAACAAGATTTTATTAGTATTGAAAGCAGCATAAGAAAGGATAAATATACAATTGACAGTACGCAGATAACAATTACCGGATTAAAGAATGAAAATAATGAGTATATTTTATCCGGTAGCCGGACAGGTATTACCATTCATAATGAAAACTTAAAAAATGAGTTAGCCTCAAAAAACTATGAAGGATATATGACCTATGAATACTGGGATGATACCTGGGGGCGCAACACAAACATTGTGTCGGGTACCGACCGTCAACCATACGACGTATTCAAGTTCGTAGCGCAAATTAAAGATAAAGGCTTAAAGCAATGGACTAATGCGAAAATTCGCTTGTATAAGCAAAATGTGAAATACAGTGGTCAGCCCTTGGATAGTGACATTTCATTCTACGGAGATGGTTCTCAATCTTCAAAAATAAGGAACATAAGTTTTGAATTCACGGTTTTTACCCCTGATGATCCAAACTCGGAATCTGCACTGTTCAGCGATAAGTATAAAATAACAAGTTATCTTAAAGGAAATAATTTATGTGTTGATGTGAAGCAACCTCTATATCAGGATGCGATATTGCAGATATTCACTGCAAGTGGGAAAAAAGTATTCACCGGTAATTTTTCCGATGGTAAAACAGAAGTGGATATATCCGGCTGGCAACGTGGAGTCTATATTATATCTGTTACCGGTGAAAGTTTCCGTCAAACATCAAAATTTATTCACTGATTTAATTTGATAAATGAAAAGAAATGATCTCATAATGTTATCCTGTCTGTTCTTGCTTGCATCAGTTTCTCTTTATGCAGGTAACGGGAAGAAGGTTTATGCTGATTACCATGGTGTACGATATACCAGAGAACATGATGGTATGCTTGGCAGATGGGCTTATTATGCTGATACCGGCCGGTCAAAAACAGGGAAAAAAACACTCTGCTATAATGCTGATAATATATCAGATAACGGCCGACATGAGATTGCATCTGTAGCTTATCCCCAGGTTGGGATGTATTCTAATTTGGATCCGGATTACATAGAGTATCAGATATTATCGGCAAAAACAGCCAAGATAGACGGTTTCTTCATTGAATGGGGATTTACAGGACATGAGAATGATGTGTTGTTGAAAGCAATGCAGCATGTCGCAGCAAAGTATGATTTTGAGATTGGAGTGAATTGGTGCGATGGATGGTTGTACTACGACTGGATTACCAAACGTCAGCCTGAGATTAATACACGGGAAAAGAAAACCGCATATTATGTACAATGCTATCAATATCTTATCGATAGCGTTTTCTCAGCTGCCACAGCACCGATTGTGAAAGGACAACCTGTTTTTTATTTGTTCGGACCGGGTGCTACGCCTGAAGAGTATGAATGGATTTATCGTCAGCTCGACATACCGGAATCAATGAAAACGCCTGTGCCTTTGCGACGCTGGGCTGAATGGGGAAAACTGGAAAACGATGTTTATATCCCACTTACAGAAAGCAAAGAAATTGATCAATGGAAAGAATTAGGTGCTGTTCCTACCGCCTGGCTGCCTGCACGCGTAAGACCGATCGATGACCTTTATCCCTCCTGGGATCATTATGCTACACAAGATGATGTGATAGAATTTATGAAACCGTTTCGAGACCTTATCTGGAATAATGAAGAGTCCGGCTACCGGATTAAATCGGGATTTGTAATGCCGGGAATGGACAACAGAGGCTGTGCCGGTTGGGGAAGATCTCATTTCTTTTACATACCACGGGCCGAAGGTGAAACTTACCGGAAAATGTGGGAGTTTAACTTAGAGAGCAAAGATAAACTGGATATGGTTTTTATTGCTTCCTGGAGTGATTACACAGAAGGACACGAAATTGAACCTACAATAGAAAATGGAAACCGGGAATTAAAAACTACGCTGAAATATGCAGCTCAGTTTAAAAATGAAACCCCTGATGAAAAAGGACTTGATTTGCCTCTTCGGTTGTTTATGGCAAAAAAACAATGGAAATTCTTGCTGGCCTGTGGCTTTGAAACTTCTTTGTTTTCTCAAAAAGAAATGGATGATGCTGCATTATTAATCGGCAAAGGAAAATATGCAGATGCCAATGCCAGACTCAAAAATATCGAAAGCAAATTAAAGAAGATCAATCGAAAGATAAGTGAAGAAAAAATTGAGTTAAACGCATCCGACATTAAAATTGAGGGCGTTGATGAACAGGGACAATATAATCTGAAAAAAGGAGTCAGTATTTACCTTGATCAGACGACATGTGATAAGTTAGATCATAATTATTATGAAGGATACATAAGCTTTGAATATTTTGATGATGGCTTTCAGAATATTCTGTTGACTTCTCAAACTGATAGAAAACCGAAGCATCTTTTCGAAGTTATTGCCTCAATTAAAAAGAACAATACCAAAGAGTGGAAAACGGCAAGAGTGAAGCTTTTCAAAGAAAATATATCCTACAGGCAGGGTAAGGCATCTTATAAATTCTCCGGAGATGGATCGATCAAAAATATTGCATTGGATTATGCAATATATAATCAAAAGAACCGAA
>VSSQ01001252.1_pt1 | contig 10368 bp, 4 predicted proteins | sample 4763081 | NCBI WGS metagenome assembly VSSQ01 (sample SAMN12137344, study PRJNA551015) | bioreactor metagenome | isolation source: SDC9 anaerobic chlorinated ethene degrading culture | place: USA: Knoxville, Tennesee | collected 2015-01-01
CTTCCCCCTGCGCGGCCAGCATCTGAAAGACATTCAAAACAAAGTGCTAGAGATGCACGCAGAAAAGACCGCCAAGCTGCAGGAAATGCAGTAATTCCCTCTTTACAACAAAACCGGCGCCAGAGCAATGCTCTGGTGCCGGTTTCTTTTATTCCCGAATTGTTACATACCCAAATGTTTCATCAAAGCCAGGATCACAAAGACCGGCCAGACAAGGGCCTTCAGGAAGCCCACAACCCCCATACTGAAGGTAGTAGCCTGCCCAATGAAGTAAATAGCCGCACCGATGAAGCCGAGGCCGTAGAAGGCATCTACGCCGCGATCGCGATATACAACCTTTTTCTGTTCATGACATATCTCAGACATCGTATTCTCCTTTTGTTTGTCTTAAGAGATATACGTAAACCTTCTATTTTGGATGCAGTAATAAAACAGCTTCAATTCTCAGAAATGTTGGTCATTGCTTCATAGTAAATACTAATTTAGTAAATATTTCCTTCAAATTATGATGAAAGTTTTTTACTTGGATATATCGGATGGTGACGGCACTTTGTCAAGATTATTTATAAATCTTTCTGTAATTTCTAAAATCACCAAATCAGGTTTCGTATAATTAATCATATCTTCCATGATTTCATAAGACGGTACAAAATAAAGCTCTGAGACATTTTCAGCTAGAAGCATTGTAATTGGCGATGAATTAAAAAATGAATCGCCATAAATTAATACACGATACTTTTTAACATTTGGGTTTTTATAAATATAAAAACTTTTTACATCAGCCTGTTTTGTTAATTCGGCCATTTCAGTAAATTGTTCGCCGTTTTGAACCCTAAAAGCTTTACTGTTATTTATATTGATACTTGGGGATTCTTCTTGGGGTAAATCCACATTCAGCATTGTCAATAAATCCCCATCATGGGTTGAATCTGTAAAAGTTATACCAGCCGGTGAAGTACTAAGCAGATTCATTTGATTCAATGTCTTTATTACTGAACAATACCCAACATAAGCACCTAAATCATTCCAATGGGTATCCTGTTTATAATAGAGCAAATCACTCACTTTTGCATCAAGTAATTCGTTTTTCAGGTTAATAACAGGAATTGACGTATTCTCTCCTAAAAAGGACGACAATTTATCAATTACTGTTGGCCGAATTGAATAGTTTCCGTAAAGATTCTCTGGATACACGCTCACTTTACTAGGAACAAGAATTATTAAATAGTTAATCCCTTTTTCATGAAGTTTATCCTGAACCTTTTGTTGGTTATTCTTAATATTTATCAATTTTTCCTGGGAAATCGGGTATGTGCCGGCAGCAATCTCTAAATTACTACTTCCCGTATAGAATAACCACCCATCCTTTCCAACAACCACTGATTTATTTGAGGAAACATTAAATAACCAATACTCGATCGATGCCTTAATTCGCATTGCAGAATTTCTGAAACCAATATTATCGATAAACCAAATATCAAATGAGTCTTTGAACTCGTTTACTGAGTTTAGACTGTTCAATTCAATATCTGGAAATTTGGCCAAAACCCTTTTTTCAGATTCTGATACTCCCCCGCCTTTAAAATCTGAAAATAATAATGGTAATAATAAAGATATTAGAAACACAATGTAAATTAAGTTTTTCTTGGCTTTTTCCATTTGAAAGTTATCGGTTATTCTAGAATTTGAAATAGATAAACGAATTTGTTGAGGATGAAAGAATATAAATTGAAGAAAGCAAGAATAGTAATATCAGCAATACAGTAGACAGATATTTACTTCCTTTTGCAGTCAAGTTAACAATTTTTACCTTCTCAAGAATGACCTTCCAGGGCAAGCACGCAAGTATTCCAGCCAGGTAAATGAATATCGTTTTATTATTTATATACCATGAGACGGGAAGGTTTTCAGCTAACGGTAATCTTACGCCAAACATAATGCTCAAATAAGAAAATGCATAACCGAGAGTTGAAGATCTAAATATTACCCAGCCAATAATTAATAACACTGATGTAAAGATCCACTTTATTACATTTGGTATTTTTACCTTTACCTTATTTATACCAATTTTTTCCAAGGCCATTTCAATGCCATTAAGTAAACCCCAAACTATAAAATTCCAACTAGCACCATGCCACAACCCTGTAAGGAAAAAAACAATAATTGTATTTGTTTCTTGTCGGAATCTTTTCACCTTTTTCCTTTTAATCTCTAAAGGAAAAAACAAATAGTCGCGGAACCAACTACTTAAAGAAATATGCCAGCGGCGCCAAAACTCAGTAATGCTTAAGGAATGATAGGGGTTGTTAAAATTCTCCAGGAATGTAAATCCGAATATTTTTCCCAATCCGATTGCGATATCGGAATAACCTGAAAAATCAAAATATATCTGTAAAGCATAACCAATTGCCCCCAACCAAGCCACTGAGGGAAGATTACTCATTGCCGGTTTGGAAAATATCTGATCAACTGTTATTCCCAATTGGTCTGCTAACAATACTTTTTTAGCAAGTCCAATTATTATACGTGAAAGGCCAGATTCAACTTGACTCGGGACAATCTCACGATTTGAAATTTGGCTTATGAAAGTATCAAACCTTACAATCGGCCCTTGAAGTAGCTTAGGGAAAAACGAAATATATAACGAAAACTCAATTGGATTTTTACTTGCGCTTATCTTTCCTGAACGGACGTCTAATAAATATGAAATTCCACTAAATGCAAAAAACGAGATCCCTAATGGGACAATCAATTCTTTAATGGGTATATTTACAGAAAATGCTTGATTTATATTTTCAACTAAAAAATTTGTGTATTTAAAGAAAAGCAAAATTCCTAAATTTATGATAATCGCAAAAACAAAGATAATTTTCTGAATAATCTCATTATAAGTCTGTGATTTTTGAATTAATAAGCCAAATGCGAAATCGAAGCTTATATAAAATAGTAAAACAATAATAAATACCCAATCAGTCCAAGCATAAAATATAAATGAGAAGACCAGTAATGAAATATTCCGGAATTTCTTGGGAATGACAACATAAAAAGCTAAGACAACTGGCAAAAATATAAAAAGAAATATCTGGGAAGAGAATACCATATACCCCCAAAAGTTACTGGCAAATTTACATTACATATATTTGTGGGAAATTTGATAAAACATATTGACTTTTGAATTGAATTATAACTCTGGATTTATCAGGAAACGGAGTGCCCCCATCGGGATTCGAACCCGAGTTTTGGCCTTGAGAGGGCCACGTCCTAGGCCACTAGACAATGGGGGCGTCTGAGCGGTCAAATTCTATCATAGCCCTATTGGAGTGTCAAATATTTTGGCGCCTGAATTAGTAATATTCCTACTTCCAGTTTCTTAATATATCCCAATCAACAATTTTAATTGGCGATAACTCTGATTTACTTGCCGCTTCGCTATCGTAATCTGGAGAATTATTGTACTGGATGAGCATGGAGAGAATATTCTCCTTTTTCCAACGGGTCCGGTCAACAATCGGCTCAGCATACCCAAGTGGCTCGTCCCATAAAATCCGCTGATTTTTTTGTTTGTATTCATATTTCGGTGCCGAAAGTTTCAACACCGCCATTTTATAATCAGTAAATTTTGCCTGATAGATCACATAAACGTTATCTGATTTGTCGATCAATATTTCAGGGCGGGTCATCGGCAAAGGCAATGTACCTTTACCTAGCAAGCTGAAATCTGTTGATTGGCTGGAAATGACGGAGTGCTGCCAATCTTTTCCATCAAACCAAAGATGCTGATATTGTGGAATTCCATTCAGATCATCTGAATAAAATACAATATGCATTCGCCCTTTTGAATCCACAGCCATTGAGGTTTGATTCATCAAATTTGTACCGGGCGATACGGCAAAGATCGTTTCTGAATTAACTTGCGTAATGGGAATTTTTATTGGAACATCTTTAGATGTGTACCAGTTCATTCCCAGATCTGGCGACCATGCATAATCTATTCCAATATTGTTCACCAATTCTTCTTCGCCAATTGAATCAGTGCGCCAGACAAAAGACAGATGAAGATTGTCTTCCTGATCCACTACAGGTGTATTCCAATAAGGGTTACTTTTCCAGGGTTTGCCGTCTAGCCCCGAAGCAATAAATTCATTATTATCTTTCCAACTCTTCGTTTGAGTGGAGTATTCCTTGATACATAATGCACCTTTTCCAGAGTAGCCGTGACGATACAAGAAAAGTAATTTGCCTTGATTATCGACTTTTACAAATGATGGATAAGTAACCTGATTCTCATTTACGCCCGTCATGGATTGTTCATCGTACCATTGATCAATAGAATACGGCTGAAGTGAGATTCGGTAATGCAATGGACTAACATGTTCCTGGTATACCATATGCAAGTATCCATCAGAATCAATTCCGATGCTTATGGCATTGTGAGAATCGGACAGTTCATAATCTCCAGGCAAATCATAACGTTCTGTTTGGTTAGTAGTTAACTTCCGTTTTACAATACTGATCGTTTTTTCATCCACATAAAAAGCAGTGAATTGATACCCGTTTTGGGTAGTCAATCCATCTTGACGGAAAATTGCTGTATTAACTGAATTATCAGCCCAGGCATTCCCAAGATCCAAAGTAACCTGAGCTGGAATCACGTCTTTGCTTTTGAAGATGGCGATCCTTGAATCAAAGAATGAAATCATAAAAGGAACCACTGAGAAAGATACAAGTATTAACCAATTAATGCTTAGTGTAATGTGACGAATAATTATTCCCATACAATAATACCTTAATCAATATTGTTAGTGACGCTTAATTTTCGCCACAATTCAAGATGATGAGTTAATCAGTTTGATGGTAAAGCCTAATAAACATCTTTTCTCCCCTTGCCACTTAATCCAAAGACTTGAGGAAAGTAATTGACTTTCAGTAATAATATATCAGCCCACTACAAATTGAATAATACCACAATAACTCTTTTGTTGCCTGGATGAGTGTCTGATGCTTATTCGTTCAAATCATGATAGTTCAATCTTATGCCGATCCATCATACACTTCGCATGCAATCGATAATTCACCATTTTCCTTAATTCCAAAAGAAACCAAAAAACTTTCTGGTTAAAATGAGATTTTCAAACAAATTTATAGGCAGGCATTATTTAAATATTTCTTTTGATAATTCGCGCAGGTCTTTGAGAATTTGATTCTCGTGAATTGATTTATGGGCATCCGATACTCGTTTTTGACTGTGCTTACCCAATAAGGCTACATAGGTATCTTTCATTAGTTCTTTACGAATATCAGCTGTGTAACTTTTAGACTTTGCGTGATAAATAAACGTATTTGTTGCCAAAGCCATTTTAAAACCTGCGTTCTCAGCTCTGAAACAATAATCAGTTTCTTCCCCGTAACCTTTAGGGAAGGTCACGGTATCAAACAGACCAATCGCTTGTTTTACTTCCTTTTTGATGCAAAGACAGAAACCGTGCACAAATGGAACTATTGGGAAATCCAATTGGTTAGCCCAACCTTCACAATAATTGTTTATTGTTTCCACGGTAAAACCAGAAGGCAATTGGTTAATCGCTGTGTTCCCATCGGTTTTTTCAATTGAAGGGATCGATTGCAGGTTGGCGGCATTGGAGATTGGCCCAACGATACCTATCTTGGGATCCAGGTAAGCAAGATAAGCTAATTTTTCAGACCAATTTGGACTTACGACTGTATCACTGTTCAACAGTATTGTGAAATCGGCTTTGCTCGCTGCCAACCCAATACTGGCAGATTTTGCATAATATGATTGTTCAGGCGTTTCTATAAGTTTAACCTTCGCAGGTTGATCTGAGAGAACTTTTTGTAAATAAACCTTGGTTTCCAGATCAGATTGGTCATCCACAAGAATAATTTTGTCATTTACTCTCAAAGTGGGTAAAACTGATTCTAGACATTTCTTTACATCAGGTAAGGCATTATGGACGCAGATAACAATATCAAAACTTTTTTCTTTAATAAAATCTTTGATGGTTTTAATTTGTTCTGCTCGATTTGCAAGAGTTTTTAGAGGATTTACTACAAAGAGATCTTTCTGTTGTTCTCTCTGTTTATTCCATTCTGAGTGTGCGTCCACTGGAGTTCTGTCCACAGGATAGATCTTTCGTCCTTCGATTTTGCCAAAATTGATATAGTGAAGGAGAGGATTGGTTCTGGATTCTCTAACATCACTGTTTTCCAACCAGTAACGGTTGGCATCAAAATCCGGCCCTGGATTTCTGCCCTCTTCAGATCCATACATCAAGTAATGAACTATTGGATCCATCCCACTTTCTCTTAAATCAGGATTCTGCTCGAGATACCAATCTGCGTTGAATAATTTAGAATCCAGTATTTGTTTTCGATATTTGTTATTGACAACAAAGGATCTGGATCTTGCGGGTATCAGGCTTTTTAAGAATTTGATTGTTTCATTAAGAGAATTCTTGTATATCAATGCCAGATTAGTTTTATGGGAAGAAACATCTGTCCGAGGAATCAATTGCATGACATTCCCATTCAATACAAAATCGCTGTTATTGGGGTCTTCCTCTTTCCAATTGAGCAAAGCATCAGCGATAACTGAATTTTCGGACTTACTTGAAGAAGTAGAGGTTATTTTCAAAGATTTTGAGAATGGTATTGCCAACTCATTTAAAGTAGTTTGAGAATATCCTCGATCGATCAGGTCTTGAGTTGACAAATCAACAATGGCACGATTTTGTTCGTAAAGAAAAGTGAATCCTCTTAAAGTTTCATCATTAAGCTCATTGTTTGATATTTTTGAAAGCATTTCAAAATTATGAAATCCGTCGCGGCTATTGCGGTTTTCGATCGCAAGATAAGCGATACATTTTATAATGGTTTTCTTTTCTGCTTGTTCTCTGGATCGGATTGGAACATGGACAAGTGCTCCCAAATCAAGTGTATCAACATATCTATTTTGCGCATCACAAACATGGTGGCTTCCTTGTGTGATATAGATCGAATGATTCGATTTTTCGTATAATGTTCGCGGGACAACTACCTTTGAAAAATTCGATTTATACGAAGGATACCAAACATTCGTTTTGGGGGTAAACATCCTATTTCCAAAATCACAAGGAATACAGTTTTTCCATTGAAAGGTCCCAACACAGTCAAAGCCAGTTAAACGATTCAAGGCTAATTCCAATTCGCTGCGATCCTTGAAAGGTAGAAATTCATCGGCATCGAGAGTAAACAAAAAATCGGCGCCATCCGCAAATGCCTTCTCCATCATTGCATTAGAGACTTGCTTGTGAAAGTGGCCATTAAAATCAACGTAAATGTATTCCCAATCAGGACGTTGTTCAACCGCTTTTTTGAGAATTTCTGTTGTACCGTCTTTTGATTTATGATCCAACAGGTAAACTTTATCAAACAGTGAGTCCAAATGACGTAGAAATGGCTCAATAATATCTATTTCATTCCGAATTTTCGAAGCTATAGCAATTTTCATTACAATCCCCAGAATCTAAATTAGTTTATACTTTCTATGTATTTATAATCCATTTATACTGCTAATGGTAGTTTTCTAAATCGACTGAATAATCTCTTTGGCTCTTGCTTCAAAAGAATGGTTTTCTCGAATGGTTTTTGAAAACCTATATCTTTTGTATTTCATAATAGGATCCTCCGAAATAGCCATATCTACTACCTCTTTCAGAGAAGAATATTTTTCATAGAAATATATGAATTGAGAAAATTCTTCGGGAATGCCTTCCACCTCATCTGAAATAACTGGAATTCCAGTAGCGAGAACATCAAAAAGTCGATTTGAGACAAAACCCAGTCTCTTCATATCTTCCCAATGATCATTAAGAATTACTTTCGCAGAACGATAATAATCACCCAATAAAATGTTTGGGATGGATTGACCCTTGATAAATTTTCTATCCACAAAATTATCCCATCTTGACCCGTAAATCGACACAAGAATATTTTCCTTTATCGATTTTTGAATAATCGGTCGAAAAACGTTGCGAGAGTTTCCCACAAATAAAATATCATTGCGTAGTTCTGAATTGGTTTTGCCGGGATAGAAAATAGCAGGTTCTGTACATTGAAGTAAAGGTATCACTTTGTCGCCCAAATTATTTGATAACGTTGTTGCATAACTATTGGAGGCCACAAAGACCTTGTCGAATTTGCTCAAATAGTCAATCGGCTCTTCATTTGGGTGACTGATGATCCAAACAAAATTCTTTTCGCCAAAAATTGGTTGAAAACTACTCAAACCATGAATAAAGAAATTTATTTTTGTCGTACCTTTGTTCTTATACCACTCAGGCAAGAAATCAATGCGGGGTCTATATCCAAATTTGGCAAAAGCATCTGCCAGTCCAACCGCAAAGTGATAATCTCCCCACTGATTCCGTTGCTTAATGTCTGGGCAAGAAATTTTTATAGCGATATCACAATTCCCTTCCTTGAAATAATTTGCCTCCACTTTTTCCATTTTTGGAGAAATGACCTTTTCTGGTACAGCAGTATTAAGTTCTTCAGAAATTTTACTTGCTGTATCGAAAATATATTTTTCTATAATAATCCCATTGCTGGAGTAGATTATCTCATCATCCGGAATAATTTTTTCATGCCAACGATCATAATAAATCCGCCGGTTTTGAAAAATGAATCTTCCTCTACCCTGAGTCTTACTCTCAAGATGGATAACGGTTGAATTAGGTTCAACTAATAACTTTTTGTGAAATTTTCTCCACAAACGAAAACAAAAATCGACATCTTCCTGACCATTTATAAATATTGGATCAAACCCAGTCAACTCGCAAAAATAACTGGCGTTAATTGCCAGACAAGCAGCTGTGATTGCATTTACGGTTATCTCTTTGTTAACATAGGGTTTATCAATTTCTTCTCCTTGAAAAAGTTGATAGCCAATTGAACTATGACTCGAAAAAACAATTCCGTACGATTGAACCGTCATGTCCGGGTAAACTAACTTGGGTTGGACAGCCCCAATTGATGTATCTTTTAAAGGTTCAAGTAAATTGGATAGCCAACCTTCTGTAACAAGCGTATCGTTATTAAGGAACACTACCCGTGAACCGGTTGATACAGAAAATCCCAGGTTACAGCCAAGAGCAAAATTTAAGTTTTCCCAACAATGCACCACTTTTATTTCTGGGTGAAGATTTGCCCAAAGATCCAGCTGTGAAGATGTGAATTGCTCACTTTTATTGTCTACCAGAATAATCTCATATTTAAGATCTTTGGTGTTTTCGAGAATTGAAGCCAAACAATTATCCGTTAGCAATTTGTTATTGTAAACAGGAATAATAATTGAGACTACATCATCCTTACGCTGGCTTAAATTCTTTTTTTGAGATTCCCAATCAATTAAATATTTGTTATTAATGACGTATTTCCAAGAACCAATTTCTTGCGTAGAAATCCGTTTAGCCGAAAGATGGTTGTTATATTTAACTCCCAAAATTGGGGTTCCAATTACTTTTCTCCCTTTGCAAAGGCGAATTAAAAAATCCCAGTCCACCATCCTCCGGAGGGTTTCATCGAAACTTGATCCTGGCGTTAGCAGATGTTTCCAATGAATTAGAATATTAAGGTCAATAAAGTTCTCTTTAATCAGATCGTTGTAATCAAATTCCCGGTAACGGAAAACCAATCCGTCATCATTTTCAATTTCCTGAGCAGTATAAACAATATCTGCGCCACTTGTAATCAGCCTAATAACGGCTATCTGTAAAAACTCTGGATACCATTGATTATCACTATCCAAATATGCCAGGATAGTCCCGTGCGAAGCCTCAATTCCCTTATTTCTCGCGGCGCTGACGCCTAATTTTGGAATCGAGATATACGAAATTCTTGTATCAGATAAATACTTATCGATTACTTTATCAGTTCCATCATCGCTGGAATCATCGATAATTATTAGTTCCCAATTCGTAAAAGTCTGAGCTAAAACGCTCTCAATCGCAGCCGAAATCTGCTCCTGGCGATTCCAGGTGGGCATAATAATTGACACTAACTGTTTTTTGTATTCTTCATTCAGAAGTGATCGGTTAACCAATTCAGTTCTAATTTTCTTTTCTTCGATCTCATCAAATTGTCTAGATAATCCAATATGACTTTTTTCTTTTAGGTCTGCCCTGAGAAGGTTTTTTGGGGAGATGGTACCTTTTTGTGAGAGGAAATCATCTACAGAAATCTTTGAATTTTCAAAAGCCAAATTTGGAAGATTACCCTGCTTTTTCCCCTCAGATAAATAGTGAAAAAATGCAATTGTGTTGACGTTCTTGTTTTTTAAATATTTAGCTCGGTACCAAATCGGATCGAACC
>VSSQ01001254.1_pt1 | contig 10360 bp, 9 predicted proteins | sample 4763081 | NCBI WGS metagenome assembly VSSQ01 (sample SAMN12137344, study PRJNA551015) | bioreactor metagenome | isolation source: SDC9 anaerobic chlorinated ethene degrading culture | place: USA: Knoxville, Tennesee | collected 2015-01-01
CCATGGTAAACCCCGACGGGGTGGACTTGGTCTTAGACGGCCTAACACCAGACAATCCGTATTACGGCAGGCTCATTGCCTGGAACGGCGGCAGCGAAGACTTTGGTGCGGTGTGGCAGGCCAATATCAGAGGAGTCGATTTAAACCACAACTACAACGCCGCGTGGCAGGAGTCGAAGGATGCCGAGGCGCTCTTAGGCATCACGGGGCCGGGGCCCACGCGCTACTCGGGCCCTGCGCCCGAGTCGGAGCCGGAAAGTAGGGCAGTGGTGGGTTTCACCCGTCAGCATGATTTCCGGCTTGTCATGGCCTATCACAGCCAGGGCGAGGTCATTTACTGGGACTTTCAAAATTTAGCGCCGCCCTCGGCCCGCTACATTGGGGAGGAGTTTGCAAAAGAGAGCGGCTACGAACTCTCGAATCCAGTGGGGGTCGCCTCCTACGCCGGCTACAAGGACTGGTTTATTCAGGACTGGCGCCGCCCAGGCTATACGATCGAGGTCGGCCTTGGGACTAATCCGCTGCCGATTTCTCAGTTTAATGAAATTTACGCGGATAACCTCAATATGCTGCTCCTCTCCTCGGTGATTTGAGCGCTGCGGCGGCAAAAAGGCCGCCGGGATACTTCCCGGCGGCCTTTTTGCTTATGACGTCACAGCCAGTCCTCAATCACATCAAAGGCCGACACAGGCATAACGAGATTTTCGGACAGCAGTACCAGTAATTCCTGAATTCTTAACGCATCAACCGTAATGTTTGGCACTTCGAGTTTCTCTTCTTTGCCCTCGCTTTCCATACAGATTGCTATCCCGTAGTTCTTAAAAACGAGTTCACCGTCATTTCCCGACACATCTTCAGCTATAAGGTGATAATTCAGCTTATATTGCCTGCCGTCGTCAGAAATGATCTCTCTGCGGGTAGAAAACAATTCTTTCACAGTACCGCCCTCCTTATTTTAAAATACCCAGACCCATATATGGCAAAAAACAAAAAATCGCGCCTACTTATAGCTACTGCCATAAAGATAGGAGCGGTAATTTCAAATTTAACGCACAGGCTCTTTTTGACAAAATTACCACTTCCTAAAAATGTAAGCTTAGAAAGTGGTAATATTGTCTTTTAAATTCACAATAGATCTCTTGACCAATACATCATTTTCTAACGCGGGAAAAGTATCAGCATCCTTTAAATCTAATTTTTTAAAATATCGTCGGAACTTAGTTTATCCTGTAGCAAATTCGCACATTTATATTTGTAACTTGAACTGTATAGTCGCGCTGCTTACGTGGAACATTATAACATAGCCAAATTCCAGATACAATAGATAAAATACAAATATTTCCAACCAATAATGTAAATCGGCGGTACTTAAATGAGCATTGACTATTCTGACATCGGCAGGCGTATACGGTATTTCCGAACATCTAAGCAAATCTCGCAGGAGGAATTAGCTGAAACGGCGGAACTGTCCGTGACGCATATCAGCCATATTGAAACGGGCAACACGAAGCTCAGTCTTCCAACAATCATAAAAATCGCAAATTCCTTATCCGTTTCCGTGGACGAGCTTCTTTGCGACAGCATTGAGAAGTCAAAAGAGATCTATGATAACGAAGTGTCGGCTCAAATGGAGGATTGCTCTGTAAAGGAGACTCGCATCATCTCGGAAATCGTGAAGACAACAAAGGAAGCACTGCGAAAATACCAGTGAATAAGCAAAGACCGCAGGGCTATTTTTCCCTGCGGTCTTTTTTTATTTGTAGTTTCCGATCACGCCAAAGTCATAGGTCTTGTCGTATGTAGGACTGCCTGAGATAAAGTGAATAAAAACCGGTGTGCTGTCAAGCGCCGGGTCCTTATGAAATAGGAATCTGTCTCCCTGCCGCAGGGCTTGCAGTGCCGTAGGCATTTCACTATAAAAAATCTTGTTTCTGATATAGGCATTTCCCTTAACATCTTTTCCGTCGACAAGGACTTCCCCAATCAGCTGATAACCTTTCTCGGCATGCTCAAAGGAAACCCTCACTTCGTCCCGCATTTTGGTAATTTGGTCTTCGGCATAATTCTCAGCCACAAACACAAAGAGCTCGCCGCCCAAATCCGAGTGGGTGATCGTGTACTTTCTGAGCATGATGGGTTCATACGGATTTATTTCACCGCGATATTGCACAAATACTTTTTGCGGATTCAGCTCTCGCACTTTTGAAGCCCACCTTTATTTTTGTTTTGGTAAATCAGGGATTCCTTTTGCCAAAGCCTCACATAAAATACTGCGGAAACTGCTTTACAATGCCGCCCGCCATCATATCGGCCATCGCTAAGGCCTGATGCTCAATGTTTTCAAACACGCTTATGCTGCCCTCGTAATTGCCGGTCAGGATATCAACGGCCTCGTCCTTGGTCAGGGAGAGGTGGTCGTACAGCATTTTCCGCCATTCCCGCTGCGACCAATACGGGTTGATTTCACCTAAAAATGCCGCAATCTCATCCGCGTTTTCATACCAGCGTCTCTCTGCGTCAGTTGCTGCGGCAGTGTCGCCCGCCTTTGCCGCAGTAACAAGCTCCGCCGCGATTGTGAGATGATCCGTAAGGAGGTCTGCAAATTTCGCGGCGGCTTCCGCTCCGTAATACTGCTTAAGCGCCGCTTCAAAATCCTTTGGATTGCGCAGCAGCCGTGCCGTCACGGCCCCCGCATCCGGCAAATTAAACGCCGTGCTCAAAATCGCAAGCCTCGTCCAAAAAATGTGCTCCATCCAAAGCAGCCGCATCTGCTCGCTAAGCTTCTGTGTCTGGCCGCCGACTGCCGCCGGCGGGGACTGCTGCGGCATGGGGCCGGGACGGCCCGGAATTCGGATAATTTGTCCGACACGCAGGCTGTCGGCGTCAAGTCCGGGATTTTCCGCCGTAATCTCCGCAACGGTTGTATGAAACCGCCGCGCAATCTGCCATAAGGTATCTCTTTGCCGGATGGTGTATGTGGCTGGTTCAACAGGACGCTGGTGCATACGAATCACTGCCTTACAAAAAAATTCATCGATAACAGAATATGTCTGCAGCCGTAAATTGTTCCGGATGCGGGGGACAAGGCCGCACTGTGCCGCGAATACGTAATCTTGACTTTACGCCTACGCGGATTATACTATATATATTGCATAAGTCTGGAAAATATAAGATTTGGGTGTGACTGTTTTGAACATGAAAAGAAATGGCTACTGGGTACTCATTGTTGCAATTGTCCTGCTCCTCGGCATCATCGTAAGCCTTTCACTTCGGCAGAACAAAAGCGGCGTTGAGGCGACGGATTACGCCTCGGCGGACAATTGGCTCACGGTTCCATCCTCGGCCGACTTGCCGGTCGACGTGTTTTATCTCTACCCGACGACCTATATGAAACAGGCTGAAAACGATCCCACCATCTGCGGGATTGACAACGAAATGATGCGCTCGAATGCGGCACTGTCCTTTAACCGGCAGGCGACGGCGTTTGAGCCGGTCGGCAACATCTATGCGCCGTATTACAGGCAGGCGGACCCCATCAGTGCCCTCACCATGACCGAGGCGGATAGGGACGCCTTGCTTAGCGGGGAGCCAAAGGCCGACGTGATTGCCGCATTTGATTACTTCATCAATAACTACAATGAAGGCAGGCCCTTCATTTTAGCCGGGCACTCCCAGGGCTCCAATATGCTGCTGTATCTGCTTTCTGACTATATGAAAGAGCACCCCGACGTCTATAAGAGAATGGTGGCGGCCTATGTGATCGGGTACTCCGTCACGGAGGACTTTTTGGCCAAAAACCCGCATTTGAAGTTTGCAAAAGGCCCCGCCGACACGGGGGTCATCATCTCCTACAACACCGAAGCGCCCGTAACGGGCGGGAAGAATCCGGTGATCATGGAGGGCGCCCTCGTCATTAACCCAATCACCTGGACAAGGGACGGCACCCAGGCTGACGCAGCGGAAAACCTCGGCTCGATCATGCTAAATCCGGACGGCTCCGTTATGTTGGATGAAAACGGCGAGTTCATGCAGGTGAAAAACTTTGCCGATGCCGCGGTTGACAGCGAAAAGGGCGCCTTAATTTGCAGCTCAGTGGATGCGGCCAAGTGGGCGCCCGGTAATCCGCTGATGCCGAGTGGCATATTCCACAGCTTTGATTATCCGTTTTACTTTTTCGATATCCGGGAAAACGCAAAAACAAGAGTGCAGTCGTATCTCGGCAAGTAATTCGCCATAAAAAAAGCACCCCTTGAAGGGTGCTTTTTTTGTTACTCTTACTTTTCAAGCACGCCGCCGTGGTAGCAGACGATGCGCTTTACTGGATATGACAGGAGCCGCGCCATGGAGGCGGTCGCCTCCTCCAAATCCAGCGTGAACTGTGGGTTTGCGATGACAGGCGCCCCGTTATCCAGCGCAACCGCGTCACCGGAAAGAATGGTCTCAAACACCGGCAAAAAAAGCGAAATGTGTCCCGGCGTATGGCCGGGGGTGGCAATCACCCGGCAGCCGCCGCCAAAGGGCAAAAGCTCCCCGTCATGAAGTGTTCGGTCGATTTCTACAGGCTCAACCGAGCGCAAAAGTCCGCAAAAGGCCTCTCCGAAAGCCTGCTGCTGGGGCGGCAGCTTTTTTTGCAGCTCTTCTGCCTGCTCCAACCGAAGGGATTTTTTACTGCCCGAAATATACGGCGCTTCAATGGCCGAAGCCATCATCGTTACAAAAGGGTACTTGCGCTTGAATGCCGCCGCCGCCCCGATATGATCGTGGTCCTGGTGGGTTAAGACGACATGGGTGATTGCCTGCGGGCAAATGCCATTCTTTTGAAGCGCCGCTTCAATTTTGGGCAGGGACCCCACATAGCCGCAGTCAATCAGCACTGTGTTTTCGTCATCACAGATAAGGACGGGATGAATGGTGTCCGAAATGCCGGCGTAAGCCATTTCAACATCCAAAATAATCAACTTATTCATTGAATTCTCCTATACTCTCGTTGTGGCGGCTTAATAAACCACCCGATTTCTTCCGGCGCTTTTGGCCAAATACAGATTATTGTCGGCGGCTTTGATCAAATCTTCCCTCTTTATATTGGGCGTACTGCAGTATGCCGCGCCGACACTAACGGTCAGGTTGCCGCCCGGCTGCCTGCCCTGATACATGAATTCATAGTTTTCTACGGTTTTCCGGATTTTCTCCGCGGCCACTTTTATTCCCGCCGAGGAAGTTTGGCAGCAAATCACGGCAAACTCTTCGCCGCCGTATCTGCATAAAACGTCTGTTGGGAACAGCACTTCATCGATAATCGCCACAATGGTCTGCAAAAGCTCGTCGCCCGCAAGATGACCGTTGAGATCGTTATATATTTTAAAATAATCGATGTCGAACATGATGAGCCCAAAATTACCGGCGTTTTTGCCGGGTTCCGAACCGTAGGCCTGCAATCTGCCTACGAGGTCAATTTCCTGCTGCAGCCGTTCATCAAAAAAGTATCGGTTATACGACTGCGTCAGCCAGTCTCTGGTTGCAAGACTCTGCAGCTTTTTGTTGAGCTGCAAGACGGCCTCCAAATTGTTTTTTTGCTCCGTGATATCCCGCTTTAAAAGGATGGTTCCGATCGGGGCGCCGCTCATGCAGATGGGCGTGATCTCCGTCTGATAATAGACAATGCCTCCGTTTGCATCGCGGGAGATTTCAAAACTCACTTTTTGCTGCTTAGAAACGGCCTGCTCCAAATAGTCACCAAACCGCTTCGCATCAAAGTCGCTGTAATTCTGATTGATAATATCAAAAATGTCCGCTTTTCGCCGCACGCCTGTAAACTTTGCTGCAAAAGCGCGGTTGTAATCAATGACCTCCATATCCTCATTGATGACCGCATAGCTGTCTGAAATCATATCCACAACCGTCTGCAAGGCGACTGGGACGACATTCAGAAAATCAAACTTGAATGTCGCCACAATAAATATGCTGATGGTGACTGCAAAGATGATATTTTCAATGGCTGTGGACCAGTCGAAAATTTTAAAGGTGCTGAAGGTATCGGCAATGAGCGCAATGAGAATTCCGATATACAGCATGGAAGACTGCTTGGAAAAAACGCCGTAGTTTTTGATGGAAAAGCCGACTAAATAGAAGATTCCGCCCGCGATACAAAGATAGGAATAAGCCGTATGGATTGCGAAATAGACGCCGTAATGCTGCTGCGAGGGAATGAGACTGAAAACTGAATAAAAAAGATGATGGCTACCGTTCGTCAAAAGCACAAAAATTGAAATGGCGGGAACGACAAGCAGCAGCGCATGCTTCCAGCCGAATTTTATTTTTGTCTTGGCAAAGATCATTCCCATAAACAAAATGGACACGGAAACGAGAATCGTCCCGAGAAAATACAGCCGCTCGCAAATTGCCAAAATCCACGGGACGTTCGTAAAGGTCATATAAGATAAGACCGCGAAATTCCACAAAAGAATGCTGCCTGTCACCCACAGCACAGCGCAGTGAATTTGCTTTTTGTGTTTGCGGTTTGCCACCATCATAAAAAAGTACAGCACAACAAGCGTGGACAGAACAAGCAATATGTAGACGACATCAACATTGTCCAACCGAACGAACCCTCCTCAAGACATAACCTATGAACTGTCTGAAAAAAGAAAACTGTGCGTATAATCAATAATTTATCACAGGATTATCCATCAATCAATGCTAATTTGAGTATTGATAGAAATGAAATCTGTTTTATCCACCCGTACTCCGGCTTGAACAGAGTGTAAACCCGGTTCTACAAACAAACTTTGGTGCGCTTTTCCGTTTTAGATATTAAAGGGCGCCCCGTTTTCAAGGCGCCCTTTATGTATGACCGGAGAGCGCATTTTTCAATGCGCATGTCAGGTGTGCTTGACCGACTGTCTTCGGGTCAAATCCCTGACAAGATCACCTGCCGCTTGGAACTGTAGTGTGCCCGCTTTCCCGATAATCGTAATATCGGGTCGCCACATCCGGATTGCATCTCATAAAACCGATAAATTCCTCAATGCACGCAATTGTTTCATCGCAAATGGTATGTTCAATTTTCTCGGTCTCTGAAACAATTATGGGACTTGAGATACCGAGTATACTGAGCAGAGCCTCAATATGATTATGGCGTCTGAGCAGCATTTCGCCGATTGCTTTTCCCTTGTCTTCAAGTATGATGTACCCGTATTTCTCATATTTGATTAAGCCAAGCTCATGTAATTTCTGTACCATTTTGGTTACAGACGGCGGCGAAACGCTGAGCGCGTCCGACAATTCGTGTATTCTGACAAAGCCCGTAGTTGGGGACAGCCTGTAAATCATTTCAAGATAATCCTCCATGGACGCCGTCAGAGAATGATCTTCTTTTTTCATGTATTCGCTGAAAGTACGAAAGTCATTGCTCAACGATTATCACCTGTTTCAAATTTATAATCCGTTGTAGCCGTTTTAGCCTGCCGTTCATAAATTGTACTAGGGAAAAATTCTTAGATAAGACAAAGTTTGAACGGGGATGCATTCTTACGGAAAATGTGACTGCACTTGACTGCGAGGACAGTCAAGTCAAAGGATATATAGTCGGACAATCCAATTTAAAAAACAGATTTGCGCATCTGCTCAAGTATCTTGGGCCGGCTTTCATTGTAAGCGTTGCGTATATTGATCCCGGCAACTTCGCAACCAACATCACTGGGGGCTCAACATTTAATTATAGCCTGGTATGGGTCATTCTGTGGAGCAACCTGCTTGCGATTTTTCTGCAGATCATGTCTGCGAAACTTGGAATTGCCACGGGGAAAAACCTGACGCAGATGTGCAAAGAAGTATTCTCAATAAAAACGAATTGGTTCTTCTACTGTGTAGCCGCGGTCGCGGCCATGGCAACTACCATGGCGGAATTCCTTGGCGGGGTGCTTGGCTTCTATCTCCTGTTTGGAATACCGCTGTCCTATTCGGTTGTTTTAACTGCGGCGGTGACTTTCGGCATCATATATCTGCAAAAATACGGTCAGCGGGTTGTCGAAATCGTCATCACGGTGCTCGTTGCGGTGATTTGCGGCGCATATACGATTGAACTGTTTCTCGCAAAGCCTGATTGGCCTCAGGTGGCATTACATACGCTGCTGCCTTCTCTGCCGAATGGTCAGGCGGTTCTGATTGCGGTTGGAATGCTTGGAGCCACCGTAATGCCGCATGTCATTTATCTTCATTCGGAGCTTGTTCAAAGCCGCAATCACAGCACGGATATTGAAGAGAAAAAGCGACACTTACATATGGAAAAGCTCGACATTGTAATCGCAATGAATATCGCATTTGTCGTGAATGCCGCCATGGTCGTGGTATCCGCATCAGTCTTTTTCAGCCGGGGAATGATTGTTGATTCGATCGAATTGGCGCATAAGTCGCTTGAACCGCTTTTGGGCTCACTTTCAAGCGGAGCATTCGGAATCGCGCTCCTTGCGTCGGGCTTTTCGTCTTCATCCGTCGGAGCGATGGCCGGGGAGACCGTCATGGATGGATTTGTAGACTTTAAACTGCCTGTCAATTTGAGAAGAGTCCTGACAATGCTGCCCGGGGTGATTGTGATTTGGCTCGGAGTAAATCCCATGAAAGCGCTGGTGCTGAGTCAGGTGAGTCTGAGCTTTGCGCTCCCGGCCGCGATTATTCCCATGCTGTACATTACAAGCAAGCGTAAATATATGGGTGAGCTGGCCAATAAAAAATGGGTGAATGCGATTGGCATATTAATAGTATCTATGATTATAATTTTTAACGCAGTACTTTTATACTTTATTTTTACTGGAAACGTATAAGCTCTAAGGCAAAGCCAGCGGACGGCAAAGGCCGGACCCTTATGGCTGACACTGAGGTTATCCGTAAGAAGAACCCTTCGCAGTGTTGGCGGCTATGACATCGGACTAAACGAATAAGAATGTTTGGGACTATGGGAGAGCAGCCTATGACCCTATAAAAAAAGCACCCGGCAAGGGTGCTTTTTTTCGCGGCAGGTGCTGCCGGGACAAAAGCTCACATGCGTTTGACTGTCGGCATATCGCAGTCGTCAAGCACGTTTTTTGAGAGCGCAAAGCAAACGAGTGCCATGACAAGCTCCCAGGCCGACAAGAGGAGGAGCGCAGTCAGTTTCCCCCAAAGTCCGCCGATTGAAAAGCCTACAAAGAGCGCCGCCGCAAGCCCCGGGGCAAGCAGTACCAAAACGGCGAAAAAATAAATCATCAAAAGGATGCCTTGTGAAATGTCCGCCCCGGTAAAGCGCATAAAGAGGTAATTCACGCCCAGCAGCATGAAAGAAAAAAGCACATAGGTCGCCATGGAGGCGGCAACGACCAGGGGATGACTGCCCATGATAAGCCCCGGAATACCCAAAATAAGCACGCTTTCAAAAGCGGTGCGCACCATTAGCTCCATGTTGCTCCAGATGAGCTTTTTATAGGCGGAGCCGGGGATGAGATAAATAAAGTGCGAATAGGTCTCGAGTAACCCGCGGCCGGTGCCGATCATGAACACCTGAATCCACATGAGCATCTGCAGCACCACGACTATGTCCATTTTGCCCCGCAAAAAGAAGGATACGGCAAAAATACCCGCGGACGTGATGACAATATAAAAGCTGAAAAAGCCAAAGCGGTTTTGCCGGAAGGTTTCGCGCAGGTGCTTATATAAGAAAACGTGAATCCCGTTTCCATTTAAGCCGGTTTTGCTCACCTTGACCTTCCCAAAGGCTCTGCCCCCCTGCTGCACCTTCCCCTCCGCCACGGCGCGCTTTCGCTCAAAGGTCGACTCGGTTGCCACTAAGACATCCTCGTAATAGTCGGTATGGCTTAGCATGATATAGAAAACCATTGCGACACCCGACAAGACGAGGAGCGCCAGCCACCCGAGTCCTGCGGCAAGCTTGCCCTCAATCAGTGCGACGGAGCCTGCCGATGCCCAGCCGACAAAGGGCGTCGCGGCAAGGACGGGGGACTGTATGACGTCGTTAAAGGCCAAAAAATAGTCGCCGCTTTGTGCATAGCGCATAAAAAAGTAGGCGAAGAGGGGAATAAAGACCGCACCCGCCAAGATTGGAACCAGCCGCTTACGGTCGGGTCTGCCGTTAGTCGTACTGTAAATGACAAGTGACAGCAGCGTCAGTACCATCATGGTGAGCACAAACGCGGCAAATAAAATGAGGACACCCCCAAAGCCGACGCCAAACCTTGCCAGATTTCCGCTCTGGTAGAGCAAAAAGAATCCTGCCCATAAAGACGACCCCGTCAGCCGAATCACGCCGTACAGCAGGGTAGCGCGCGGGTTGACAGGCGAGACGAACAGCAAATTCACGTCGCTCATCTCA
>VSSQ01001255.1_pt1 | contig 10358 bp, 9 predicted proteins | sample 4763081 | NCBI WGS metagenome assembly VSSQ01 (sample SAMN12137344, study PRJNA551015) | bioreactor metagenome | isolation source: SDC9 anaerobic chlorinated ethene degrading culture | place: USA: Knoxville, Tennesee | collected 2015-01-01
AGCAGAAGGCCATGAAGCCCGCCTTCGCCGCCTGGTACCCGTAGGAGCCGCCCCGCATCCAGTGGTTCGTGTTCCCCAGGGCCACGCACCCGAGGCCGGACTGCCGTGCGAGTTCCATGGCCCTGTCCATGGCCGCCGCCGCGTTGGTGCACCCCATTCCCCGGTTGCCGTTCCAGCGCTCCAGGGCGCCGAAGGATGCCTCGGGGGCAGGCTCGGCATGGGGATCGATGTGTCCCTTCGAAATGTAGGACAGCACCCGGGGAAAACGGTTCAGGCCGTGGGAAGCGACACCGTCGCAGCTGTTGTCGGTGAACATGACGGCCGCGCGGGCCGCCGTTTTCTCAGGGAAGCCGTACTTGAGGAGGATTTTCTCGAAAGTGCCCTTCATTTCGTCGTAGGGTACGCGCATGGACGTCACACCTTTCTCCTGTACTGAAAAAAAGAGAGCGATTTCGTGTTGTCGCAGGAATTCCATATTACCGACCAAGAGGAAATCCGTCAATGTTCGACAGGACAAAATAATGTTTTGTCAGATAGAACAATGGCGGTGAATCATGGCATTTCTTTCCGGGATCCTCCGGAAATCCGAGAGCGTGATCTTGTACCGACCTCCGCTTCGCACGCGGATTCGCAGCTCTTGACATTCGGTGACTGAATGACTAGAATGCATTTTGCATGACGGATAAAAAATCCATGGAGCGAAACGAACAATGGAAAACGGAAACATCAGGGTCATCTCACGGGCTTTTTCCATACTGGTTCACCTGGCGCAGGAGAAACGGCCTCTCGGAATCACCGAGATCGCATCCGCCGTCTCCCTTCCCAAGGCCACGGTGTACCGCATTCTCGACAGCCTCGAGGCCGAGCGGGCCGTCCTGAACCGGGGCGGCGAGTACGAGCTCGGTCCCGTGACCCTGCTTCTGGCGGATGCCTACCGCAGCCAGGTCGGCTTCGCCGAGGCGGCCCGGCCTCACCTCCTCTCCCTCAGGAACGAGACCAAGGAAACGGTCCACCTCTTCGTCTACGAACGGGGAGAGTTTTACTACCTCGACAAGATCGAAAGCCCCTACCAGGTGCGTATGCACTCCCGCATCGGAGGCAGGGCTTCCCTGTTCCGGCTCTCCGCCGGAAAGGCCCTTCTCGCCAGCCTGTCCCCCGACGACCTGAAAGAACTCCATGAACCGGTTCCTGGCGAAGTCGCCGCCGAGTTCCCCGGCATCCTCTCCAGGGGGTATGCCGTGGACGACGAGCAGAACGAGCAGGGGCTCCGGTGCGTGGGAGCGGCCATCCATGACGGTGCGGGACGCCCGAGGGGTGCCGTGAGCGTCTCCGCCCCGGTGTACCGCTTCCCGGCCGAACTCCTGGAGAAATACGGTTCCCTCGTCGCCCGGGCGGCGGAGGCCATCGGCAGGGAGATTGCCTGTTTCGAAGAGTGCCCGTGTTCCGGCGGGCGGTCCGCCGGTTGAAAAAAGAAAAAGGGAAAACAGAAGGAGGAAGACACTATGATCAAGACCAACAAGCTCGTCATGATACCCGGACCCACCCCTGTGGTCCGCTCCATCCAGGACCAGATGGCCAGGGAGACTGTGGCCTTCGGCGATGCCGCGTTCGTGAAGGATTTTTCCGAGGTCATCGCCGACCTGAAGGCCATGTGGCGGTGCGACGGCGAAGTGTTCGTCGTTGCGGGCTCGGGCACCATGGGCATGGAAATGGCCATCGCCAACACCACGAAGCGGGGCGATAACGTCCTTATCTGCTCCAACGGCTACTTCGGCGACAGGTTCATCGACATGTGCACCCGGAAGGGGCTCAACACCGATGTTCTCTCCGCCGAATGGGGAAAATCGGTGACCCCGGAGATGGTGGAGAAGAAGCTGGCGGAGAAGAAGTACCAGGTGGTGACGGTGACCCACGTGGAGACCTCCACCGGCGTGGAGGCGCCCATCGCTGCCATCGGCGAAGTGATGAAGAAGCACCCTGAGATCATCTACATCGTGGACGGAGTGGCTGCCTCCGGCGGCGCAGATCAGTACATGGACACCATGGGCATCGACGTGGTGCTTTCCTGCACCCAGAAGGCCTTCGGCGTGGCGCCCGGGCTGACCATGGTGTGGGCCAGCGCGAAGGCCATGGAGAAGAGGAAGAGCCTCGGTGCCATTCCCGAGTCCTACATCGACTTCGACAAGTGGCTCCCCGTCATGCACGATCCCTCGAAGTACTGGGGAACGCCTGCCATCAACCTTGTCTGGGCGCTGAAGGAGTCCGTACGGATCATGAAGGAAGAGGGCCTCGAGGAGCGCTATGCCCGCCACCGCCGCCAGGCGGCCATGTTCGATGCCGCCCTGGAGGCCATCGGCTTCAGGGTCGCCGCTGAAAAAGCCTTCCGTGCGCCCACGCTTTCCGTCTACCTCTACCCTGAAGGTTCCGGCATCGACGACGCAAAATTCCGCACCGTCCTCGCCGGCGAGGGAGCCCAGACGGCCGGATGCCTTGGCGGGTTCGCCGGCAAGGGCTTCCGCATGGGGCACATGGGCAACATCGACAAGCACACCCTTGTCTCGGCCATCGCCGCCGTGGAGCGGAGCTGCGTGAAGTGCGGCTATACAATAGAGCTCGGAAAGGCCCTGGGCGTTCTCCAGAAAGGGCTCGTGAACGAGTAGCGTTTCTGTGAAGAAGGACGAGGGGGCGGGTGTTCCGTCCCCTCTGTCTTTGTATTCGGGGGCGCTCATTTTTTCCGGGGAGGTGTTTTTTTAATGAGTTGTGTACAGGAAGCTCCTCAGTTCATGCTTGACGGTTTTGCCTGAGCACAGGCTGTTCTCGCGGCCTGCGGGAAAGGGCTGGGACTGTCGATGGAAAAGGCGGTCCGTATCGCCTCCGGTTTCGCGAGCGGAATGCGGACGGGGGACACCTGCGGCGCCGTGGCGGGAGCCATTATGGTCCTGGGACTCCGCTACGGGTCCGAAGACTGCGTCACGGCGGCAGGGAGAGCGGTTGTGTACGGAAAAGTGGAGGAGTTCACCAGGCGGTTTCGGGAGCGGAACGGATTTCTTCTCTGCCGTGATCTCCTCGGGCTGGATACGAGCACCCCGGAAGGGCTTACGAAGGCGAAGGAGCTGAATCTTTTCCGGACCAGGTGTCCTGCCCTCGTGGCGGATGCCGCCTCCATACTGGAAGAGATGATAAAGGAAGAGGGGTAGTTCCCCGACAATGCCGGGGCAGACCAAAGAAACCCCGGACCGGAGGTGCTGCCGGTCCGGGGTTTCTTATTCACCGCTGATGGTTCCGGTCTAGAAGCCAAGCTCCTCCCCGATGACGAACACGTGGAAGGGGGTGGATCTCGGGCGCTTGCTGATGATGGTCGTGACGTTGCAGATTCTCGTCTGGGTCTGGCAGTCCATGCAGAGGCCCGTCTGGGTGCACGGGTTCGGCAGGCCGATCCTCTTGTTGTTGATGGGGGCGGCGATCATCTGGATGCGCTCCTCGGCGGCATCGAGATCTGTCACGATCTTGTTCGTCCCCATCACGACGATGACCTTTCCGGGGCCGAAGATCATGGCGGCAACCCGGTTCCCGTTCCCGTCCCTGTTGACAAGCCGGCCGTCAAGGGTGACGGCGTTCGTGCCGGAGAGGAACACGTCGCAGGTGAGCTGCTTCTTCCTGACGTCCTGCCGCTCCTCGTTGGAGAGGCCGGGAGCGCCGTGGTCGAGGATCGTGTTTCCCTTGCCGGCCAGTTTCTCCTGGATTCCAAGGGCCTTTACCGTCCAGGAACCGCCGAAGCCCACCGACGCCGATTCAGGAATCAGGGCCAGTATCTTGTCCGCGGCTTCGGCGGCGGAGGAGCAGTATTCCGCCTCAAAACCGTTTTTCTTCAGGGATTCCACGACCTTTTTTCCGAGAGCCTCGTTGTGCCAGGGGGTAAACTCGTTCATTCTTCTTCCTCCTCTTTTTGGGGCTGCCCCGGGTGGGCGCCGTTTTTCAACTCGTTCCTCCCGGGCTGAGTTCCCACGCCCTTGAGGTATTTCAGGATGCCCTCGCCCGGGCGGAGAAGAATCGGTGTGCCCGGAAGGGCGGTCTGGTAGAAGTCCATGGTCTTGATGAACAGATACAGGTCCTTCGCCTCCGCTGTAGCCTTCCCAAGGGTATCCTGGGCTATGCTGTCGCCCTGACCCTTGATCTCCTCTGCTTTTCTTCTCGCCTCGGCGATCATTTCAACTTCTTTCCTGTCGGCGAGGGACCGCCGGGTGATGCCCTCCGCCTGTCCCTCGGCTCTGAGCTGGCCGGCCACCCGGTTTCGTTCAGCCTGCATGGAGCGGTAGACTGCCTGCTCGTTGTCCTGGGGCAGGAAGACCCGCTTATAGGCAACGGAGAGGATTTCAACTCCGTATTCCTTCGACTGCTCCCTGGCGATGGCCGTGGAACTTTCGATGGCCTGCTGCCGCTTGTCCTTCACCAGTTCGTCCAGGGTGAGCCTCCCGGACACGATGCGGACAGCCGAGTATATGGAATCGTCGAGACGCTGCTGAACGGAGCTCACGGTGCGCACTCTCCGGAAGAAGGTTTCGGGATCGGAGATCCTGAAGAGGGCGAAGGTGTCGAACACCAGGTTTTTCTTGTCGCTGGTGACCACCGCTACGGGATCGGCGTCGTATTCCACGAGCTTTTTGGAGTATCTCGTGAGCTGGTCGATAAAGGGGAGCTTGAAGTACAGTCCCGGTTCGGCCCGGGTCGCGTTCACCTTGCCGAGCCTGAGGACCACGGCCTGTTCATCGGCCCGGAGGATGTAGAAGGAACCGGAGAGCACAAGGAGGACAAGGAGTACCGCCAGGGCGAATATTTTCTTCTTCATTCCGGCCGCCTCCTATTGTTTCCCGCCGGGAGCGTCTGCTCCCGCGGACTTGAAAAACTCGTCCAGGGGAAGCATCTGGAGGCTGTTTTCCCCTGAATCCACAATGAAGACCTTCAGTTTGGGCCAGACCTTTTCCATGCTTTCGAGCCAGAGATTGTTGAGGACAAGATCGGGGTTGTCCCTGTAGGCGGCATGGAGGGAGCGGATTCTCGCCGCTTCGCCTTCGGCAAGGGAAATACGCCTGAACTTGTAGGCCTCAGCTTCGTTGAGAAGCTTGTCGGCCTCGCCCTCCGCCCTGGACAGGATCTCGTTGGAGTACTTGTCCGCTTCGAGAATCATCCGTTCCCTTTCGGCCCGTGCGGTGTTGATTTCACTGAAGGCTGCCTGGACCGCTTTCGGAGGGTTCACGTCCTGGAACTGGACAGCCACGATGAACACGCCGGTCTTCAGGAAATCCAGCTTTTCCTGGATGAGCTTCTTCGCCTCCGTCTGGGAGGCCTCTTTTTCCGTGGTAAGGACGTCGTCAAGCTTCCTCGAGGCGATGACCTCCCGGAGGGTCGACTCCGCAACGTCCCGGATCATTTTTTCCCTGTAGGATCTGTCTTCCGGGAGATTGACCACGTAGGAGACCGGATCGCCCGCCTGGTACTGGAGAACCCAGTCTATCTCAACGATCTTGTTGTCCCCGGTGAGCATCTTGGATTCTTCCGGCCTGTCGGAAAAGGTCGCGGGCGGTCCCTGGTTCACCGTCCTGTACCCGTACTCGAACCTCTGGATCTGTTCCGTGTTCACTATGGTGATCAGGTCGATGACGGGGAGCTTGAAATTGATCCCCTGGTCCGCCACTCCGGAGACCTTCCCCAGACGGAAGATCACACCCCTGGAACCTGCCGGCACGATATAGAATCCCTGGTAAGCCACCAGGGCCGCCACGACCAGCGGGACAGCATATTTCAGGAAACCCAGGCTCAGCTTCTTTCTCTCCCGCGGCGGCGGCGGCCCCCATTCCTCGCCGTCGAAGCGCTGCTCCTGTTTTCTCCCCTTCTCAAGCATCCCGAGAAGCTCCTCAAAAAAATTGCTCATATTTCCCCTCCGCTCCCTTGAGATTTTCCCGCTTTCCGGAACAACGGCCGGTCAGTATCCCGCACACAAATCAACGGCCCGTTCCGGCGCTCTCTTCCAGACGGTATTCCCTATTGTAGCCTAAACTGCGGACCATGGGCCATTTATTTCCGTTCTCCCGGGATTTTCGGACTCTCCCGGTTCACGGGAGAACGGTTCTCCGGACGCATGTTGTCTGAAAAGACAGCGAATACATCATGGAGAATCGTTGACGGCCCGGGGAAAGGGGGATATAATGTTTCATGTAATAAGGCAACGTCTTATATAGTGAGACATAAGGAGGGCCCCATGGATCCTTCGAAATATCTCAACCAGTCAATTCTTCGATCTCTCCAGATTCTGGAGGCTTTTGCCGAACCCCGTCCTTCCCTCTCCATTCCGGAAATTTCCCGGAGGGTGGGACTCCACCGCAGTACGGTCCACCGTCTTGTCGTCACCCTTGAAAGTGCCGGATGGCTCCGCAAGCTTCCCGGCACGGAAAAATATACCCTCGGCATCAAGGTCTTTACCCTCGGGCGTATCGCCGACCAGGGCATTTCCTCCTGCGAGACGGTCCGCCCCCTTCTCGAAGACCTTGCGGAGAGGACAGGAGAAACGGCCATCCTTTCCATGTCGGACAACGTGGCGGCGGTGTGCGTTGACAAGATAGAGTCTTCCCAGCGTCTCAAAATTTCCTCCGAGATCGGGCAGCACTTTCCCCTTCACGCCGGAGCCACGGGTTTTGCCGTGCTCCTCGGAATGCCTGAGGAGCAGGTCCGCGGGTTTCTTTTCCGGGACAGGCTTCCCTCCTTTACCCCGAAAACGGAAACCGATCCCGAGAAAATTCTTGAACGGTATCACTCCCTGAAGGATGCCGGATATGTCGTCTCCACCGGAGCGGTTGACCCGGGGGTGACCGGTATTGCCGCTCCCCTGTTCTTCGCCGCCGAAAATTCCTACGGCAGCGTGGGCATCACCATGCCGGAACACAGGGCCCAGGGGGATACCCTCAGGAAAGCAGTCGATGCGGTACTGGAAACAGCCTCGGCCATGGCCGGAAAGATCGGCTTTGCCGGAAAGGGGGGGGAACACTCGTGAACAGGGCCGAAATCGTCCTCAGGAACTGCCTCGTCTATACCCCGGGAGGTTTTTTTGATGGCGGAGTTGCCATCTCGGGCGGAAAAATCACGGCCATGGGAGGGTGCGCTTTTCTCCCTCCGGGCGAACAAGAAATAGATCTGCACGGCACCGCTCTTCTCCCCGGCGGAGTGGACACCCATGTCCACGTACGGGATCCGGGCAGGCGGGAGCGGGGCGATTTTGCCACAGAATCGGCTGCCGCCGCCGCCGGAGGGATTACCACCATACTGGAGATGCCCATATCGAGCCCTCCCCAGTACACCGTGGATATTCTGGAAAACAGGAGCCGCTGCGCCTCGGAGCGTTCTTCGGTGGATTTCGGCTTTTACGGGGCGGCGGGAAACCGCCCGGAACATATTGCCGAACTTGCGGAGCGGGGCGTGGCGGCTTTCAAGACGTATCTCTTCAGGCCCCATGCGGGAAGGGAAGGGGAATTCGAGGGAACCTGCGCCGAAGGGGACGGCAATCTTTTCGAAATCTTCGAAGCGGTGGCGAAAACAGGGAAATTGTGTGCCGTCCATGCCGAAAACGACGACCTCATCAGGAGTTTCACCCGGGACGTGAGAGCAGGGGGAGGCAGGGACCTGGCCGCCCACGGGAGGGCGAGGCCCCCCCTGGCTGAAGTTTCGGCGGTGGCGAAGGTTCTCGCGTTCGCACGGGCGACGGGTGTCCGGCTGGGCATCTGTCATGTCTCCACCCCGGAGGCCATGGAACTCATAGGGAAGGAAAAGGCTGAAGGAAGGGCCGTATATGCGGAAACGTGTCCCCAGTACCTGTTCTGCGACGAGGAGTCTGCCGCTCCTCTCGGCCCCTTCGCCAAGTTCAATCCGCCCATCCGGAAACAAGCCGACGCCGAAGCGCTCTGGAACTATGTGAGAAACGGAACCGTCGACTATGTCGGAAGCGACCACGGTCCTTTCCTCCTCTCCGAAAAGGAGCCGGGGACAGAGGATATTTTTGCCGCTCCGGCGGGGTCCACGGGGTTTGAGGAACGTCTGCCCCTCTTCGTCACGGCAGTTCGGGAACGAAAGCTCTCTCTCCGCCGGATGGTGGATCTTCTTTCCGCCAACGCCGCCAGGATTTTCGGCCTGTACCCTCAAAAGGGAACCATCTCCGTGGGATCCGACGCCGACCTGGCGGCGGTGAACCTTCATGAACCGTTTTTCGTGAGGGCGTCAAGGATGAAAACGGCGGGAAAGGGCATTGCCAGGCTGTACGAGGGGCGGCGCCTGTTCGGCGTGGTGACGATGACCATGGTACGGGGGGGAATTGTCTTTTCAAGGGACGGAACTCTTCCTCAGGCCTCCGGCCGGGGTCGGGATCTTTTTTATCGTTCTTCTTCTGATGAAGGTTCATTTCAAGGGAGGTAGGTAGTGTGAAAGCCGATCTGGTGATCCGTAATGGTCAGATTTTTGTCAACGGGGAGTTTTTTGAAGGCGGAGTGGCGGTGAAGGACGGCAAAACCGTTGCGATCTGCGAGGACAGGTATCTCCCGGAGGCGGAGACGGTTCTCGACGCCGAAGGCAACCCGGTGCTGCCGGGAGTGGTGGATACCCACGTCCATGTGCGGGACCCGGGGCACCGGGAGCGGGGCACTTTTGTCACCGAAACGAAGGCCGCCGCTGCGGGAGGGGTTACCTGCTTCCTTGAGCACCCTATTTCCTCGCCTCCCCCCTACTCTCCTGAAATACTCAGGAACAGGGTCCGGGTGGCCGCTCCCCAGGCCCTGGTGGACTATGCCTTTTTCGGAGCCGCCGGCGCCGAGTTTCCCGATGAAGTGGAGAAGGTGGCCAAAGAAGGGATCGTAGCCTTCAAAACGTTCCTTCACGAGGCACCTGAAGGCCGGGACGAGGAATTCCGGGGGCTCACCATGGCAAACGACGGAGAAATCCTGGACGGCTTCCGGGCTGTTGCGAAGACAGGGCTCATCCTCACGATCCACGCGGAGAACAACGACATCATCCAGCGTCTGATCCGGCAGTTCCGTGCCGAGGGGAAGGTGGGCTTCGAATACCACTACAAGTCCCGCCCTCCCATTACGGAGATCGAGACGGTGGCCAAGCTCCTGATGTTCGCAAAGGAGACGGGCACCAGGGTCAGCTTCGCCCACATTTCCACCCCCGAGGCGGCGGAGCTCGTGAAGCGGGCGAAGCTGGACGGCATGGACGTCTACCTGGAGACCTGCCCCCACTATCTGTTCCTCACGGAGGAAATGATCGACAAGTACGGTCCCTACGCGAAGGGCAACCCGCCCCTCCGCAGCAGGGAGTCCATGGAGAAGCTCTGGGATTATGTCAACGACGGTTCCGTGGACTTCATCGGCAGCGACCATGGTCCCTTCCTCGTCTCGGAGAAGGAGAAGGGGATGAAGGACATTTTCACCGCCGCCGCAGGGCCTGCATGCATCGAGATGACCCTTCCCCTCATGCTCACCGCCGTGCGGGACGGCAAGCTTTCCATGAGGCGCATGGTGGAGCTTCTCTCCGAGAATCCGGCCCGGGTCTTCGGTCTCTGGCCCCGGAAGGGAGCCATCCGTGTAGGCGGTGACGCCGACTACGTCATCGCGGACATGAAAAACGAATACACGGTGAACAACAAGGATTTTGTGACCCACTCCAGGGACACGTCCCCCATGTACAACGGGTTCCGCCTCGTCGGGAAGCCCCTGCACACCATCGTCCGGGGCAGGATCATCATGAAGAACCGGGTGATCGACGACTCCGCCGAAGGCTGGGGAAAAGTGATGCTGCCCGGCTGGGGTTCGGGGAGGACCGCATGAAGCCCCGGATCCTCATCATCAACCCCAACAGCAGCGAGGAGATGACCGGGGCGATCCACCGGAACGCCGCCGCCTTCGCCGGAGAGGATATGGAGGTCCTCACGGTTCCCACGCCGGGAACCTCACCCTTCATCGCCACCTACGAGGATCACGCCATGGCCGCCCCGGGAATGGTCCGGCTTCTGCGGGAGAACGAAGCCGGCTTCGACGCGTTTATTATCGCCTGCCACGGCGACCCGAACATCGATCTTATGAAGGAAATCACCGTCAAACCGGTGGTGGGCATTGCGGAAGCCTCCATGAAAATGGCCACCATGCTGGGGCACAGCTTTTCCGTGATTGCCCCCGTGGAGCGTACGGTTCCCAACAAGAAAGCCCTCATCGACAGGTACGGCCTATCGAGGGACATGGCCTCCGTCCGCCCGGCAAGCGTCGAGCAGGGGGCGGACGAGGCGGAGCGGCTCATCGCGGCGGGACGGAGAGCGGTGGAGG
>VSSQ01001256.1_pt1 | contig 10358 bp, 4 predicted proteins | sample 4763081 | NCBI WGS metagenome assembly VSSQ01 (sample SAMN12137344, study PRJNA551015) | bioreactor metagenome | isolation source: SDC9 anaerobic chlorinated ethene degrading culture | place: USA: Knoxville, Tennesee | collected 2015-01-01
GTTTTTACAGATAATTTCAACCGTGCAGGTTTATCTCCCGGTGGGAATCCGGCGACAAACTACAACATTACCGGTTCTGGTACGGCAACACCGTTTATTGAAGGTGACTTGTTGAAATTGCCGATTGTTACAGGCGAGAATGCCCGGTCCCAGGTAATGGGAAGTACGGCTGTATTTTCGGCGCCGTTTAATCCGGTTTTAGCATCTACTGATGCAGATTCCGTGGTATGGACATTCAATATGCGCCATAATTACAATGGACGATTATCTGGTATAGATGATGCTTCGACAAGAGGAATTGCCACAATTCTGGCGGCAAGCTCATCAGATCTGTCAACTGCCGATGGTTATGCGATTATCAACGGAGGAGCCTCACCGATGAATTACAGGTTGGTACGATTTACCGGTGGAATAACCAAGGCTTCCAATATTACAGTGCTTCAGCATGGTCAAACCTTAAGTGATAACAGGGTATATGCGAGTATAAAGGTTGTTTTTGTCCCCGGGACAAACTCTTGGAAGTTATACGACAGAATCGACTTTGGTGCGGTATCGAACGGTGCTTTTGAAGAACCGCTGGATGAGACTTTACCATATTCTTTTGCCGGCATGATTACGGATGATATTCATACCCGTACTTCAATGGGATTTTTTGGTTTTTCTCATAAATATTCTGGTTCTCTTCAGTTTAATTTTTGGACAGATAATTTCTCAGTGAGGGTTTTTCAGTCAAATAAAAGCACTGGTATTAATACGATAAAAAAGAATCCACCTTATAAGTTAATACCTGTAGAAGGAGGAATTATGATAACAACAGAAACTGCTGAGGTGATTATTTACAACATGCAAGGGATAACCCAAGGGGTTGTTAATGTAAATAAGCAGGCTAAAATAAATATTAATACAAAAGGATTTTATTTACTCAGAATTCAATTTCCAGATTCGGCATCCATTGTTGAGAAGGTACTAATTCATTAAAAAATCATGAAGACAGATTTAAATGTATTAAAAGTATTGTTGTTTATTTTTATATTAATGAGTATTAATCAGACAGTACAGGCGATAACAGTCCGTTATTTGGAGTTACCTGTGTTTTTTAGCTCAAACATGGTTCTCCAGCGTGATGTGCCGCTTAAGTTTTGGGGTTGGGCAACTCCCGGAGATACCGTGATGATTGAGTTTAGTAGTCAAAACAAAAAATATCAAACAAAGGTTGGTGTTGATGCAGACAGTACGTGGACGACCTGCCTGCCTGCTCAACAGGTTGCCATCGAACCTTGTGAGTTGAGATTTAGTTTGCAGGAGTATCCGGAAACTTTGCATATTTTAAAAAATGTTTTGGTTGGTGATGTCTGGTTTGCTGCAGGCCAGTCAAATATGGAAAAGAAAGTTAATCATTTGCTGGAAGCAGATCAATATATCCGGGAAGCCAACAACTATCCTCTGATTCGTTCTTTTAAAACAAGTTATAATGCAGCAACAGAACCACAAGAAAAGGTCAATAAAACATCTTTACCCTGGTTCGTATGTAACAGTCAATTTGTTGGAGATAATGTTTCCGCCGTGGCTTATGTATTTGCACGTTATATTCAGGAAGAGACACAAATTCCCATCGGAATCATCCAATCATATAGAGGAGGAACCGAAATCGAAACATGGATCAGTCCGTGGAAGTTTACCGAACCACAGTACTGCAAGGTCGCAGGCAGAAAAGATTACCTGGAAGAATTGGACAGATTGAATTCTCACTCGGTGAATTACAATGGTCAGATCAATCCGCTAAAAGGGATTCCACTAAAAGGATTTGTTTGGTATCAGGGAGAAAGTAACACAAAACGGGCAAAAGAATACCGGTACATGATGAAAATGCTGATCGAGGATTGGCGTTCGTTATGGAATCAGGGCGATTTACCATTTTACTACGTTCAGATGTATAATTATTCGACACCAGCTTTTTATGATGAATATAATTGGGTGGACATAAGGGAACAGCAGGAGTTCTTATTGTACGATAAAACGGTTGCCAATACGGGTATGGCTGTAATCATTGATACCAACGAAGAGGCAACTAATCCAGATGCCAATGTCCGTGCACATCCCCGTAACAAGAAACCGGTTGGTGAACGGCTGGCCAGGATAGCACTGAAACAAACTTATGGTAAAAAAATATTGTCGGAAGGACCCGTAATCAATCAATATAAGTTTAAAAACGATTCTGTTTATCTGTATTTTAGAAATTATGGGGATGGGTTGCAAATAAAATCCGGAGAAACTGCCTTGAATGGTTTCATTTTAAGTGGTATTGATAAGAGTTTTAAATCAGCAAAAGCTGAAATAATTAATGACAGTACAGTTGTAGTTACAAGTAGCGTAGTTACAAAACCGGTTGCTGTTCGGTATGCCTGGGCCCGAAACCCAATCTGTAATTTGTATAATTCAGCTGATATGCCGGCAATGCCTTTCAGATCTGATATGTGGGAATCTAAAGCTGCATATTCTCAATTCAAGACTTCCTGTAACACGCCTGATGATGATGTATCATTGGTTTCAATCCGGCTGAATGGTGTCCAGATTGAAAACTTTAACCCGAATCAATTTAGTTATCATGTTGCATTCAATGCTAATAATAACTTTCCTGTTGTTAATGCAATACCCAATAGCCCCTGGGCAAAACTTACCATCACGGAAAATCATACAACACAAGAAATTATCATTACCGTAACAGCAGAAAGCGGCCGTAAACAGGTTTATGAAATAAACTTTCAACCTGTTTCATCAGTTGGTAAAGCAGCTGAACCAGATCCTTTTTCTTTTATCCAGCAAAATTCATCCTTGATTATTCAGCAAAATAATGCTGAAAAAGCGGATGTGAAAATCTTTAACACGTATGGTCAATGTATATTCAAGGACGAATTGGAACAGTATGAACAACGGACATTACAAGCCATACCCGGAATATATCTGATGAGTATGCTTCTCGGAAAACACAACCGTAAGTTTCTGATGAAGTAATCTTGAGTTTAAAGCAGATGTAGTCTTATGCGTGTTGTTTCCTGTAATTTGCAGGTGTTGTACCAAACTGGTCGCTGAATTTTTTAATATAATAGCTGGTTGAATTAAATCCTACTTTATAAGCAATATCGGCTACCGAATATTCAGGCATATTCAGTAAATAATAAATGCTTTTCTTTAACCGGATGTTGATTATAAAATCATTTGGTGTCTGACCGGTTACTCCTTTTATCTTATTGAATAAATTAGTACGGCTGAGGCACAACTCGGAAGCAAACACATGTATATCGAAAGAAGTGTTGTCGATATGCTGTTCAACAATAGCTGTTGCTTTTTCAATCAATTGTTGATCGATGGAATTTGTAGCAATAATTAAAGGATTGAGTTCTTGTTGTTGTGCATATTTTTTTTGCAATAGTCTTCTCGAGTTAACCAGGTTGTTACATCTGGTAATTAATACTTTCTGATTGAATGGTTTAACAATATAGTCATCGGCGCCAATGAGTAAACCCTGAACAACATAATCGGCTGCAGTCTGCGCAGTTAATAAAACTACAGGAATATGAGATGTATCAAAATTGGCTTTGAGTTTTGAACACATCTCAACCCCCGAAAGCCTTGGCATCATTACATCACTTAAAATAATATCAGGTTGAAATTTTACTGCTTTTTCAAATCCATCGATGCCATCTACCGCAGTGATAACCTTATAAATAGGTTCAAATAGATTTGCCAGTAGCCCTAGTAATTCTTCATTATCCTCGATGATGAGGATGGTTGAATTGAGTGATTCTGATTCCTGTTGAGAAAAAAGAATTTCATTCATAAACGTTTTGTCGGGAATAGATAATTCAATGATCGATTCTTCGTCTTTGTGGTAATGCTTTATTTTTTGATCGGCGGTAAAGTGATTGTCTCCTTTTTGTAGTTTAACCCAGAATCTACTACCATATTGAGGTTCGCTGTTTACTCCGATTTCACCATGATGTAAATTAACAATGCCTTTAGCCAGTGACAGCCCAATACCTGATCCTTGTCTGCTTATCATGTCCTGTACACTGTTTTCCACCTGATAAAATCTTTCGAAAATCTGGTCGAGTACCTTTTTATCAATTCCAACCCCGTCATCAATCACGGAGATTACAACAAAGAAATCGATTTCCTCAACCCGTATGGTTATATTTCCTTTTAGTGGTGTATGTTTAAATGCATTTGATAATAAATTATAGAAAACTTTTTCCATTTGATTTACATCAAACCATATTTTTATGTCCGGTTGTTTGTATTCAAAAGTGTAGTTAATTTCTTTGGTTAATGCCAATTCCTTGAAAGATAAAAATATCTCATTTAAGAAAGGGATTAGTTCATTCTCAGACACTTTCATTTTTAAATGTCCCTGTTCATATTTTCTGAAATCTATCAACTCAGTGATTAGTTTCTTCATTCTGTTTGCATTTCGCATTACATTGAGTAGTTTCCCGTATATGGGTTGGGGAACATGTCCCATTTGCAGGATAACTTCAATCTGATTAATAATGAGGGTTAACGGAGTTCTGAATTCATGTGAAATGTTGGTAAAGAATTTTAGCTTTGACTGATTCAGTTCTTCAATGTGTTTTTTCTCTCTTTTCTCATAGGCTAAAGACGTGCTGAGTTGAATCTTGGATGTGTAGAATTTGAAAATTGTAATAATAGCTAACAAAATTAACACTGCATAGATGATATATGCTAAAGTGGTTTTATAAAAAGGAGGTAATACCGTTATTTTAATTGTTTTTTCAGGATAAATACCATCATCGGTCTTGTTTTTGCCCCTTAACTTCAGGATATATGTTCCCGGGTTCAGGTTAGTATAGGTAATACTTTGCTGATAGTTGGCGTCAATCCAGTTTTTGTCAAAGCCAACGAGTTGATATTCGATGTTGGTTTTTAAAAAATTAATGTAGTTGGTTGTCGAAAAGAGAATTGTAATAACAGAATGATTAGGTTTCAGAATTATTTCTTTTAGATAAGGGAGTGATGTGTTGATGATTGATTTGTTGCCCGGACTTACAGTACTGTTATTGATTCTGATGCCAGTGATATTAACGGCATAGTCAACACGAGGTAAATTTAAATCCTTTTCAAGGAATGAAACCAGCCCGTTGATGCCACCCGCAAATATTTCGTTTTTATTTGTAATGTGCAGACTTTTTTCATTCAGTGCTTCAAGTGGAAAACCATTCGTATTGTTTAGAACCTGCGAATTTTTAAGTTCATTATCAACAACAACAAGTCCGGCATTAGTCGAAACATAATAGTATCCACCTTTCGACTCTTTAATGTCAACGATATATTTTGATTGTAAGTGTTGATTAAATTCTGCATAAGGTTCAATCTGTTGTGTAATCTCGTTAAAGATTAAAATTCCATCTCCGTTAGTTCCCATCAGTATTCTGTTTCTCTTGTCTTCAAAAAACAACAATACATAATTCTGTGTATTATAATGTGAAATAATATTCGTTTTTAAATCAAGTGAAAAAACCTGATTTGAGGAAGCAAACCACATGCGTGCTTTGGAGTCAATGTATAAATCGGGAATGTCTTTTTTATTATGTGAAATGCTGTCGAAATGCATAGGGGTACAGGTCTCCGATTTTAAATCAAAAACGCCAATGGTATTACCGGTCGCCAGATATAAAGTGTCGTTTCTGTGAGTTATTGCTCTGATACTATTGTCAGGAATGCTTTTCGGGTTTTGTGCATCATACATAAAGTGTGTAAATGTACGTGTGCGCAGGTTAAGTTTGTTTAAACCTCCCATGTGGGTGCCAATCCATAAGTTGTTTCTTTTTTCATCTAACCAGATGGCTTTGATGTAATTGGAAGAAAGGCTGTTTCTTTGTTTACTAGCCTGATATGAAGTGAATGTGCCATTTCTTCTGTCGAAATAATTTAATCCACCACCATCGGCACCAATCCAAAGACTTCCCGTTTTATCCTCAATCATACGGCCAATAACAGGCCCATTTAGAGATTTTGGGGTATTATATGCTCCATAAAAAGTAAAAATTGAATACTTAGGATTATAAAGATTGATTCCGCCATTGTAGGTTCCCACCCAAACTGTCCCCTGTTTGTCATTTATAATGGTCCATACTGATGAGTTACTGATGCCATGTTGTACCTGTTTTTCATATTCAATAAGCGTAAAGTGTTCCTTCTCAAGGTTAAACTTTGCTAATCCTTTAAAAAGTCCAATCCAGTAATTTCCAAAGTCATCTTCACAAATGGTACGAACAAAATTATCCGGAAGGCTGTGAGAACTTCCCGGATTATGCTTATAACTAACCAGATTACCTTTAAAGTCAATTTTATGTAAACCATCATAACGGGTACAAATCCAAACATTCATTTTGCTATCCTCATAAAGATAAACCACATCACGAATATCCCATTTTTTGACCACTTTCTTGTTCCTGTCAAAAGTGAAAACTCCATCATTATTGGTGGCAACATAAAGCAATCGCTCATTTGTTTCAAGAATAGATGTGACCCTGGATGATTTATCTGGTAAGGTCAGATGTAGTATTCCTGTGTTGTTAGCTTGCGAGCTAAAAGAAAAAACAGAATCCCCTGAACTAAACCAAAGTCTTTCTTTTCCGTAATACAGGCTGGAAATGCCCTGACGTCTGATTACTGTTGTTTTTTCGGTTTTCAGGTCAAAATTAACCAATCCGGTTGCACATTGAAGAAAAAGGTGTCCTTGCCTGTCTCCACAAATACTGCGAATATTATTTGCAAAATGCGCTGTTGAGTCATTCAGCAATTGTTTGAATACGGTAATTTCGTTGCCATCGTACCTGTTTAATCCGTCCCGTGTGCCTATCCAGACCATTCCGTGTTCGTCCTGATACATCGAATGAATTGTGTAATGAGAAAGCCCGTTTCTCATGTTTAAATGTTCAAAATACACAGCACTAACCTGACTGAGGTAGCAAAAAGTGAGTAATAAAGTAAGTATGGGTGATTTGATTTTCATTTTGGAAATTTAGCGGTTGACAGATGTGTGGATTTTTTGTTTGCAAGTATAATAATTAAATGTAAAAATAATATCTTTTCAAATTGAATAAGGTGTTGTTTGTATGAATTTATTATATAGTTGAATTTTATTTGCATACCTCGTTTGATAATAATGCTAAATTTGCCAGCGAAAGTGTTATGAAAACATTTAAATTTAATAAAACATATTGGAAATGAAGAAAAATTTCTTGCTAATAGTGTTGGTGGTAACAGCACTATCTCTTTCAGCTCAGGAGCAATGGGAAAATCTTTTTAACGGGAGGAATTTCAAAGGTTGGAAAAAAATAAATGGGACGGCTGAATATGTAATACGCGATGGAACTATTATTGGTATTTCAAAATGGAATGTCCCTACTAATACTTTTTTAATAACTGAAAAGAAATTTGGAGATTTTATTTTAGAATTGGAATACCGCATCGACGATGGATTAAATTCAGGCGTACAGTTTCGCAGCAATAGTCTGAAAGAATATCAAAATGGACGGGTACACGGTTATCAGTTTGAATTTGACACCTCACCCCGTGCATGGAGCGGTGGAATATATGATGAAGCTCGTCGGGGATGGTTGTATCCGATGGACAAAAATCCAACTGCTAAGAATGCATTTAAACCCGGAAGCTGGAATAAGATCCGGATTGAAGCAATTGGTAAATCAATCAGAACCTGGTTGAATGATGTACCTTGTTCCGATATCTTATGTGATATGACTCCGGAAGGCTTTATTGCTTTACAGGTGCATGCAATCAAAGATGAATCACTGGCAGGAAAAGAGATTGCATGGAAAAATATCCGCATTTGTACAAAAGATATTGAAAACGTCCGTCGTCCAAATTTCAACAACATACCTCAGGTTAATTGTATCGACAATACACTTTCTGAACTTGAACAAGAACAGGGTTGGAAATTATTGTGGGACGGAAAAACTACTGAAGGTTGGCGGGGCGCTCGCCTGAATGTTTTTCCTCAAAAAGGTTGGAATATTGAAAATGGCATGTTGAAGGTAGAAAAATCTTCCGGAGGAGAATCAACCAATGGAGGTGATATTGTAACAGTGAGAAAATATAAAAATTTTGAGCTGACGGTTGATTTTAAAATTACTCAAGGGGCTAATAGTGGAGTTAAATATTTTGTAGACACCGAATTGAATCAGGGGAAAGGCTCATCTATTGGATGTGAGTTTCAGATTCTGGATGACAAAAATCATCCGGATGCAAAATTAGGAGTTAATGGGAATCGCCAGTTGGGGTCATTGTATGATCTTATAGCTGCACCTGATAATAAACCTTACCGGAAGAATTTTTTTAATACAGCCCGTATCATTGTAAAAGGGAATAAAGTGGAACATTATCTTAACGATGTGAAAATAGTTGAATACGAGAGAGGTACGCAAATGTGGAAAGCTTTGGTCGCTTATAGTAAATACAGTGTTTGGCCGAATTTCGGTGAGGTGGAGGAAGGACATATACTGTTGCAGGATCATGGAGATGAAGTGTGGTTTAAAAACATCAAGATTAAAGAATTATAATCAATTCGGATCGTACAGTCATTTAAAAGAGTTACAAATCGTAAATCGCAGGTAAACATGTTGTCAACAAGACGTGATTTTTTAAAGAAGTTCGGAGCTGCATCAGCCGGACTCATGTTAGGAGGTATGGGAATGTCAGCTCAGAGTTATAAAAGAATTATCGGATCGAATGATCGGGTTAATGTAGGCATTATCGGGTATTCCGACAGAGCAAAAAACTCCCTGATTCCCGGTTTCTTGCATCATAATAAGAAATTGAACTTCGATATAATAGGAGTGTCGGATATTTGGAATTACAGAAGGGAATTAGGGCAAAATAACCTGGCATCACTACTTTCGCATGATATCCGGGCTTACAGGAATAATGAAGAGCTTTATCGTGATAAGGACATTGATGCTGTTATTATTTCTACAGCTGATTTTCAACATGCAATGCATACAATCGAAGCGGCACAAAGCGGCAAGGATGCTTATGTTGAGAAACCTTTTGCAGAAACGATGGACGATAATCGTCGTGCACTTGCTGCAGTAAAACAAGCGGGCATTATTGTTCAAATTGGATCTCAACGAAGAAGCGGGCCGAATTATCATGCGGCAAATGATTATATTCGTTCCGGAAAATTCGGAGATATCGTGATGTGTGAAATGTCCTGGAATGTAAACCAGCCCGATCGCTGGCGCCGACCGGAATTGATTGATAAATGCAGGGAAGAAGATGTAGACTGGCTCCGTTTTCTGGTGAATCGTCCGTACGAAGATTTTGACCCGCGCAAGTATCTGGAATATAGACTGTTCTGGCCTTACTCATCAGGAATACCCGGGCAGTGGATGGCACATCAGATCGACACAGTGCACTGGTTTACAGGGTTAAACTATCCAAGAAGTGTTGTCGCAAATGGAGGCATTTATATGTGGAAGGATGGAAGATCAAATGTGGATACATTAACTGCTGTGATGGAATATGGTCCCGAAGAGGATTTAACATCCGGATTTCAGGTTCAGTATACATCCAGATTCTCCAATGCCGCCGGAGGAACAAAAGAAATATACTATTCTAATGGAGGAGAATTAAACCTGGATACCAATAAAGTAACATCTAATGGTTATCTGAAAGAAAAAAATGCTGCTAAAATGGGAATGAAAGAGAATAAGCTTGATGAATTTACACTCGCAACTAACCAAAAAGCAGCTGCAGAAGCTAATACAGGAAGTGACCCGCTTACTTCAGCTCACATGCTGAATTGGATGGAGTGTGTTCGTAGTCGTAAACAACCTAATGCTCCTGTTGAAGCGGGTTATAACCATTCAGTAGCTTGCATCATGGTGAATGCGGCTATCCGTACACGCGAATTTACTATCTTTGACCCAAGAAGGCAGGAGGTATTGTCCGGAGGTAAGGTATTCACCTATTAAATCTGTATTGTTTTAATCAATGATTTGTTCATGTTGATAATTAAATCTAAAATGATAAAAACCGAATTTTTATATAAATATAGAAAGACCATTACTTTAAGTTGTATGGTGTTTTCCTTTCTTTACATTCAATCTCTTTCCGCAGTAAGTTATTATGTTGATAATGAGTCAGGAAAAGATTCAAACAATGGAAAGTCAATTAATCAAGCATGGAAGACACTCACGAAAGTTAATAAAATTCAATTTCACCCCGGAGATTCTATTCTGCTAAAATCCGGAGGTGTTTGGGTTGGTAAACTGCATCCTAAAGGCTCGGGGAGTGAAATGAAGCCCATTGTTATTGAT
>VSSQ01001257.1_pt1 | contig 10352 bp, 6 predicted proteins | sample 4763081 | NCBI WGS metagenome assembly VSSQ01 (sample SAMN12137344, study PRJNA551015) | bioreactor metagenome | isolation source: SDC9 anaerobic chlorinated ethene degrading culture | place: USA: Knoxville, Tennesee | collected 2015-01-01
AAGATCCTCACCATCGAACCCAAAGAAGCGCAAGTCGTTCAAATGATTTTTTCAAAATATTTAGAAGGAAATGGCTATAGAGCCATAGCTAACAACTTGAACAAAATGGGCTATAAGACCGTGAAGGGGAATACGTTCAGTACTATCGCCATCAAAGATATTTTGATGAATCCAACCTATACGGGCATGCTGCGTTACAACCGTTATGAAGATTGGGAAAGTAAGCGCCGTAAAGGGTACAATCCCAACTACATTTTGGTGGAAGGCACCCATGAAGCCATCATTGATAAGGAAACGTTTGGCAAGGCGGAAGAGCGCGTCAAAATGGAAAGTAAGCAGCCGCAATGGACTCATGGTGGCGAAAACATCCTGACTGGACTACTCCGTTGTCCTGAATGTGGTGGTGCCATGGCCGCAAGCAATACAACGAACAAGCTGAAAGATGGTACGAAAAAGAGAATTCGATACTATTCCTGTGCGAATTTCCGGAATAAGGGCGCGACCGTCTGTCATGCAAACAGTATTCGGGCCGACATTGCAGAAGCTTTTGTTTTGGACAGGCTTCGCGAAGTAATCGCATTTCCTGAAAACCTGAACAGAATCATCGATGAGCTCAACCAGCAGATCCGCTCACAACGGAAGCCGTGGGAATTGGAACTACAGACCCTTGAGAAAGAGTTGATGAAAACGCAAACTAAAATCGACAGGTGGCATACCTTGCTGAAAGATACACCCGAACTTTCAAGTGAGTTGAGTGCTCGCATTGAACAACTTGAGATTGCATACTACACTCACAAGCAGCGGATTCAAGAACTGAATCGCATCCTGGAAGTCGAAGGGTACAAAATCAAAAAAGAGGATACCCAAAAGGTTTTGGAGCTCGTGAATGCCTTGATTGAAGATTCCGACTCGAAGAAGACAACCAAAGCAATCCTGAAGACGTTCGTAGATCGGATTACCTTTGACAAAGAAAGCAAAAGCAACTTTAAAATATACATGACGTTCGATCAGGTTGTCATAGACCGGCTAAACGAATTCATGTCATCAGAGCCAACAGCAAATTCAACTGCTGTTGGCTCTTTTATTTTGCCTAAAATACTAAAAATTACCGTATAAATATTTGATTAAAAACTGATTAAATAAAGATAGATAAATTGATTTCTGATTGATATACTTGAGATGCAGAAATCAAAATGCAGCTAGTAAATTGGAGGCAGGTCGAGTGGTTGATAAATGGTATTGTGATTCATGTGGGCAAGTAATTGAATCTGTTGATCAAGGACGGGTTGAGAACTTGTGGAAGTGTAGTGAAGGTAAGTCTAAAAGCTATGGTCTGAGGATAGTGCATTATGAAGAAAAATGCATGTACAATGATGACGCACATCTTCACCGTGTCCCGTTATCATTCTATACTGGACAAGATGGATTGATGCAATTACTCACATTGATTAGTGACGGTGTATTTGAGAATAATGATGAGATTCTTGAAGTAATTAAGCGGATTTTCATTGAAGATTATGAAAAAGCTAGGTTTCATTTTGAAGCTGCAATTTCAGAAGAGTATTTTGAACCTAATACTAAGGCCGGATTTTATACTGAGTCAGACATTCAAAGTACAATAGAATATATGAAAAATGCCGGTATATATTAGTTCAAAAAATTCTATGCTAGAAAAGGAATGCTAATCGTGTTGGCATTCCTTTTTTCTACAATAGTTCAGTCTTTAGACGATATGAGTGTAAATTTAATTACAAGTTATTTTAAAAAATACAAATGATTACACTATAGGGGGACATTTTTTGAAAATACCGATTACAGAGATGAAATTTAATCCGATGTTAGGCACCACTAATATATTGATGAAATATTGTTTGGAGAATGAAGATGAGGTTATATTCTCCTTTTCTAAACTTAAATTCATTGAACCAGCAGGAGCCCTGGTATTTTTATCAACAATGGATATGTTGGCAGCCAGAGGTGTAGATTATAAATTTGAATCTATAGATAATATTCATACAAGCGCGGTGTCTTACGGAAAAAATCTAGGAATTTTCCAGCAATTAAACTTGTGCGCAGATAGTAGCCATGATTATGGTGGCACTTATATATCACCCAAAAAAGTGGCCATCCAAGAAATCTATAGCCAGTTTTCCCCTATTGAAACTTATTACGAAAGTTTTTCAAGCCGGATAGTCTCGCATGCTGTCAAGATGTTAGACTACTCTGTTGAAAAAGAAGTGGAGAATCTATTCATCTACGTTGTTAGAGAACTCATTCGAAATATTTTTGATCATTCTCAAGCAACTCATTTTTATTATGCATCTCAAAAATATCCCAAAAGTGAGTTTGTTGAGGTAGCAATTTGTGATGAAGGTTGTGGTCTTAGAGAAACCGTTCCATTTGATGTTGAGGAGAGGTGGTTTGATCAAGATACGGATGAAAACGCCATCAAAAAAGCGGTGTTACCAGGGATAACAGCGGAATCTAATCATGCTTATGCATCAGAAGACTATAAAAATTCGGGTTATGGACTTGCTCTGGTTAGAAGAATAATAGAGGAGACTGGTGGAGAATTGGGTATTGCAACCGGTACAAAGGCTATAAATTTTACTAAGAACACTGAAGATGTGAGAAACTGTTATATAAAGGGAACAGTTGTAAGAATGCGATTAAATGTCTCTAGATTAAGCTCTGTTAATTTCAATGAATTACTTTTAGAGGCAGAAAGTGAAGCGAAAAGAAACGGTGTGCTTAGGGAACCATCTAGAGCATCTCAGACCCTGGTTAGTAAAGAATTATTCTGATTTTGAGACTGATAGATTATAAGTTAAGGTAAGGAGACTGCAAATATGTCATATGAAACAGCGAAAACAGTATCAACTGTCATTACAGAAATAGATAGAGGAAATTATGTCTTGCCTTCAATTCAACGAGAATTTGTTTGGTCTACCAATCAGATTGAGACGTTATTTGACAGTCTAATGCAAGATTATCCAATAGGTTCGTTTCTTTTTTGGCAAGTAGATAAAGAAAAATACAATGAATACGATTTTTATAGATTTATACGTGAATATCATGAGCGGGATTGTGCACACAATCCAAAAGCAAATTTGTCAGGTGAGTCCGATGTTATTGCAATTCTTGATGGACAACAAAGGCTAACGTCCCTATATTTGGGATTAAAGGGTAGCTATGCTGAAAAAATAAGATACAAAAAGCGGACGAGTAATAATGCGTTCCCGAAGAAAAAATTGTACTTAAATTTACTTTGTGAGTCAGAAAATTATAGTATGAAATACGATTTTTCCTTTTTAACAAAGGATGATTTGATGAACGCTTCTGATGAAGACACCGAACATCATTGGTTTGAAGTTGGAAAAATTCTTGACATGAATGACATTGGGGATGTGATGGATTATATCGAGGAGCATATTACGTTCAATGATTTCTATACAAAAGAAAAAGCAAAATTTGCTCGAAAAACACTAACGCAACTTTTCCAAGTAGTGAATACTGCACCGACAATCAGCTATTATCTTGAAAGAAATCAGGACTTAGACAAAGTGCTGAACATTTTCATCAGAGTAAACAGTGGTGGTACAGTTCTAAGTTATTCAGATCTCTTACTTTCAATCGCATCTTCACAATGGGAACACCATGATGCGAGGGAAGAAATAAATGAATTTGTGGATGAAATTAATTGCATAGGGGATGGCTTCCGAATCAATAAGGATTTCGTGCTAAAATCTGCTCTAGTTTTAAGTGATTTTAAAAACATAGCCTTTAAGGTGGATAATTTCAATAAGACTAACATGTTGAAGATTGAGAATAATTGGGATGAAATAAGAGAATCGATTCGATTGGCATTTCAATTGATATATAGTTTTGGTTATAGCGGAGATACCCTAAAATCAAATAATGCTGTAATACCCATTGCATATTATCTAAAACAGATTGATGCCCCTTCAAATTTTGTTGAATCCTCAAAGAATATAGATAATAAATTGAAGATTAGAAAATGGCTGGTTACTTCATTGTTGAAACGTGCATTTAGTGGGCAACCTGACAATGTATTGCGACCAATTAGAGATATGATCCGTGAGAATGGGAATAATGAATTTCCACTTGATCGAATAGTTAATCAGTTCAAGGGTACTAATAAAACGATTGTGTTTACAAAAGAAGATATTGATGAGAATTTAATGAAGCTACAGTATTCAAATTCTTATACACTTTCCACTTTGATGCTGTTATACAAGGGGTATGATTATAGTAACTCGATACATATAGATCACATTTTCCCCCGGAGTTTATTTAAACATAAAAATTTAAAAGAGTTTGGACTCACAGATAGTGATATTGATTTTTGCATAAGTAATCGTGATAGTCTAGCTAATTTACAGCTTTTACCCGCTTTACCAAATATTGAGAAACAAAATAAAGAGTTTAATATGTGGTTTGATAAACAGAACCCAACAGATACCATGAAAATTCAGTATAGGAATACTCATTATATTCCTAATATGGAATATAACTTTCAAAATTTTAAAAATTTCATTTCAGAGCGTGAGAGTCTATTAAAAATTGAATTTGAAAAAGCTCTTTTACATTAAAGGTTATATTTGAAAGCAAAAAATCAATTGAGGGTTAATTGATGAATCACGATACATTTATTCTTTCCGATATTAGAGCTTATATAGGCTTAGTCCGAAATTACAAGATTATAACGAAAAGCAATAATAGTAATTATCTTCATTGACGAAATGGTAAAAGTATTGCTTCACCGTTTGACGTTATTGAATAAAACAAATCATGATGAACGGGCTAAGTAGGAAATGCATTGAGAAAGAGTTGTGAGATAGATAATGGAAAAATTTTTAGAAGTTAGAAATACTATCCAGTCAATTGTTAGCTCAAGTAGTATATTTGTCACTCCTAATACCAATTGGAATATTCCCGGTATCTATATGATTTATATTGAATCACCTTATCAAGAGAAAATTATTCCTTTTTACATTGGCCAATCAAAGGATATTCAAAAACGATACAGTAAACATTTAGAAAATATCTTAGGTCTGAATCGTATACATCCGGACAGCTATAAAAAATTATTCATTGAAAATGAGTCTTCCTATTACAGGGGAGCATTCAGTATTTGTAAAGTGCATAAATACATGGTGGACAATAGATTACCGTTGTCGAAATTCAAAATGTTGATTATTGAGCCCTGTGATACTCAAAAATTAATAGATAGGGAATCGTATTATATAAATAAGTTCTATGCACCTTATTTTGGGTTCAATCAATTAAATAGTTTGATATACGGGAATATTTTTTTTAGTGATTTGAATCCGCAACCTGAAATGTTAGATCATCTCATTGATTTATTAAATCAAGAAATGACGTTGATACCAGAGTATTTAAATTATGGTTATACACACTTTAATTTAAATTATTCATTTCGAACATCAATACCTGAATCATTTGGGACTAAATTAATGAGAAGAAATTCTGTAATTGAGCTCAATAGAGCTTTGACTGACTTTAACAAGCAGTGTAAGGACATATGGCAAAATTTTGAATATCGAAGATTAATGGCTGAATATGAGCCTTATAAGAAAGAGTACAGTAGACTTCAAAGCAAATTTATGTTCAATTTGAGGGTTTTTTCAGAAGAGATAAATGCCTTTATGGAGGAAAATAGGAGAATAATCCCAGTTAGTGCACGTAATTGTTTTTCAAATCTTGCCCTTGGTGGAGTAATTAATGAGCTTCCTTTAAATATTCAGAATAAGTGGAAGCTACAATTTCAAGAAGAGTTTACAGATTATAGACAATTACAGGATATCCAGGAAATTATTCGGCCGCTGCGTTCAAGAGTTATAGAGTTAAAATCATCTTATTTGAAAGGCCTTTACTCTGAAATTATCCCTAATATAGCATATCCACCATTTGCTCTAAAGGATAGTACTGCTATGTTTGATGGACCTAAAGGTGAGGCTATAAAAAAAGATGAAGTGATGATTAACATGGTTATTTCATCAAATGGAAGACGATTTAATAACGAACAAAATCCATACTTAATTAGAGTAGAAGTATTTTACTATGGAGATGATGGCGAATTAAAGCAGAAGCAATGGTACGTGAAAAATGAGTGCACTACTAAAATAAAAGAAGGATTAATTTACTTGGAAGAAGGGTATACAAAAGCCAACCCGCAAATAAAACCATTCTCCCCGTATGCCTTTACAAAAGATGAGAAAGAATATATATCCTTTATATCGTTGCATACAGAAGCTAAAACTGGAATAAATGATTATACAATTCAAAATAATACTCTCATACCATTTGAAGAAATATTAAAAGAAATAGAACTATTGATTGATCCAAAAACTACTACCTTCATCTATACAAGCGAAGGACCCAAACCATATGAGAGAGCATTATTAAATGAGAATGAAGGATTAGAAAACAATGACCTCTATCAACTACTATTAAGAAAAAAACCGCGTCATCAACAAATAATCTTAAAACCAAAAAAGAAAGTCAATACCACTGCGGCTACTAAAGAAAATCGTAAATCAAAAAAGGTACTGACTGAAGAGCAAGTATTAGAAACTAAGCTCAAAAGACAGGAAGAACGTTTTAGAAAGTACTCAGCAAGAGTTAGTGAACTTACAGATAATGGTATAAATGTAGTTTCATTTACAGGTAGCAAAGAAGCAGCTAATTTTCAATGCTCAAAATGTGGAATTGTATGGTCTCAAAGGAGTGATCATTTTCTAAGGCGCCCGTATTGTAGAAATTGTAATATGAATAAATCCTAGCAGTATTTGTTATCACATACTCATCATAAGAAAATTATTTTCAAGCTAAATACCCATGAAGAGAAATGAACAAAACAGTGAAAGTAGTGAACAGAGTGATGGAACCTGAATTTATGAATGTTCCTTCGTTATGCTATTGCCGCTTCACGAATTGGCACACGGGTTATTACCTTGATAAAGTGTGACCGAATTGCTGAGTTGGTTTCACAATATAAGTTACATGTCACGCCAGTAACGACATATGAACTGGGTGATTTTTACTTGGAAGAAGAATGACCTAAAGTGTACAAGTATCTTTACGATGCTACTTGAATAGAGATTTTTGATAGTTGTTGCATGTTGAAGTCGTCCTTATAAGAAGCAATACATTATGTCTGTGGGAGGAGAAATCATACCTTCCACTTGCATACTTCATCAGTGTATATCCGATAATATCAAAAAGGGGGAACTGGAGAATGAAAGATGACAATATGAAAATTGAGCAGAGATTGCAGAATATGAAGAGGTTCTACATTAAAGCAGGTGAAATGATCGATAAGATACCTGATGCAATTCCTGAAAAAACAAGAGCAATGATTAAGGAAACCATACTTGGCGACAAAGACCTTAAAAAGTTGATGAACGGCATAGACTCTCAAAGACCTCCAAGGATTTTCTTGATAGGAAGAACTGGTGTAGGTAAAAGCAGTCTAATTAATGCTTTGTGTGGTGCGTATGTAGCTAACGTAAGTGATACTAAAAGCTGTACGGAAACTGCTCAAATATACGAATGCAAAGATAATGACAGAGTTTTAATGGAAATTCTTGATACAAGAGGAATTGCTGAGTCTGAAAGATTAGACGACACAGTTTCTGCAGAAGAGATGTTAATAAACCAAATCAATGAATTCTCACCAGATGTCGCAATTATGATGTTAAATTGTACTCACCGTGATGATGTAAATTCAGATGTTGAATTCCTCAAAAAAGTTTCTAAAGAGTATGCTGAAATAAATAAATTGAGACTTCCGATTGTTGTAGTAGTAAATAAGTGTGATGAAATGGCTCCAACTCGATATAAAAATCCAAAAGAATATCCTGAGAATAAAGTTAGTAAAATTAAAGAAGTAGTTCAGTACTACAAAGGCATAATTGTGAAGAATGGTTTAAAGATAGATAATATCATTGCGGTTTCCTCATTGATAGACTGGCAGACCCCGGATGGAATGGAAGTTGATGTTGAAAACATTGAAAATCTTCCTAAATACGATATTGATAATTTACAAATAGGCTTTGATGGAAGGTATAGAATTGAGGAACTACTTGATATATTGGAAGAAGCCATCCTTGATTTCGAGGCACAGATGGGGTTGCGGATGGCTTCACGACTAAATGAAGTAGTAGACAGACTCGTAAAACATCTGGTCAATATATTTTCCGGAATATCTGCAACAGTCGCGTTAACACCAATACCGATATCAGATATTTATATTCTGATCATAATTCAGTCAATTTTGGTTTCCTTAATCGCTTCTTTAAGTGGAAGAGATATTTCACTAGAAACTGCTAAAGAATTTATTCTTAGTATGGGTGGAATTGCGGGAGCTGGTTACGGATTCAGGGTTGTAGCACAACAGGCATCAAAATTTCTAAACGCAGTATGGCCGGGGGCTGGTTCAGGGGTAAGTTCTTTAATAGCTGCATCTGGAACTTCTGCAATAGGAAAAGCTGCTATTGCATATTACATAGAAGATATGCCAATAGGTGAAGCAAAAAAGAAATTTGAGAAAGCAAAGAAAGAAAACAAAGAAGCTTCAGACAATTATAATAACAACTAAACTATAAATTCCTGCTAACCGTAATGGCTAGCAGGATTACTTATTTTACGAGGGTTGTCCCCCAATCTCAATACCAACACTGGACTTGAATTCCACGATGAATTTTCCCACGTGAGGCGAGGATAGAATCTACCGTTCCGTAGTAGACATATGCACATCACTCCTCAATTCTGTTTACATATTTCAAAAATTTTATTTCTAAATATGTAAATACACATCATCTTTAAATAGCTTTTCATATGATATAATTGTTTTGTATATTTAATATAGATATCAAGTGAATGATAAGAAAATTTAATACGACATAAGTGGAAGAAGGAGTTTACTATGAATAGCATTGGAATATTTATTGCTGCGTGTATTTCATATTTACAAGTTATTGATGATTTTCTTCCTGACCTTAAAGATTCAAAACGCCTATCAGTGTTTTTTGGTATCGGTTTTGTTGTTTATGGATTTCTTATTTCGGTGAGTTTGGGAACAATTTTTCTTGGAGGTGTTGTGGGATCGATTTTAGGTGTTCTACACAATTTTATTATGGAAGCAAAGAAGGCACAAAGCGTACACGTGCCCCAATTATCTGAAGAAATTGAGAGCAACCAAGAAATGAAATTTGTTCCATCAGCACTGGATATTCCTACTGAAGATGTTCAGCGCACATATTTCTGTCCAAATTGTGGAAATCCTCTTAAAAGTGAAGATAAGTTTTGTTCAAGTTGTGGTAACAAAATAGATCCTGAAATATTTCAAAGAAAAAGATTAAATTAGTACGATGAATGAATAATAAAGAATCTTGAGAGGGGTAAGATACTATGTTTTACTGTCCGAGATGTAGAGGAATTATCAAAAGTGAAGATAAATTTTGTCCAAGCTGCGGAGAAAAAGTAAACCTAGAAGTATTTCAACAAAAGTTAGATGATGATAATATCTCTGAAGTAACTCCTGGCAATGAAGAAAGTAGTATGGTTAATTCACAATCTCAAAGTGGAAAAGAAGATCCGCAGCAATCTGAAGATAGGTTGGTTAAAGCAAAAATAATAGATGAGAATTCAGAAAAGAAGGTTATCATAGATAATTTAAAATTTCCATTTCGGAAGAATAGAAAGATTATCTTTTCTCTAATCACTCTAATAGCAATAGTAATGGTAGCGGTCTCTTTTTTTTGGGATGATAAGTCAGCTTCTATATATGGAAGTTACAAAGGAAATTTTGAAGACGATATAAATACTCCCGTATATATCAAGTATGATGGCGAAAAGGCGTATTTAAGTCTAGCTGGAGATTATTTTGCTGTTTACGATAAGATTTCAGAAGACTTAATTGAAGGTGCCGATAGCAAAGATCTATACAATATAAAATTAAAATACAATGACGCTGAGACACGCAGTTTAGAAAATGGATATAGTAATTTCAACATTAAATATGTTCAACTCACTGGTTCATACTCTCGCGAAGGTTTTATAGTTGTGATTAGTAATGTTCTACCTATTGGCTTTGATGATGTATCTTCTTTTGGAAATGCATCCAAAATAAATGATTCAGAATTTCCAGAAATAATTGAAAAAAACAGTACAGGCCTTGGTGTAGAATCAACGCGTCAAGCTACCTCAGAAACAGAAAGTATTACCAAAGATGATTCAGAGAGCAAGGTGCTTTCGAAGTCAGAAAGTATTGTTAAAGAAATACCAAAAGTAACTTCCTTGACTAT
>VSSQ01001259.1_pt1 | contig 10314 bp, 7 predicted proteins | sample 4763081 | NCBI WGS metagenome assembly VSSQ01 (sample SAMN12137344, study PRJNA551015) | bioreactor metagenome | isolation source: SDC9 anaerobic chlorinated ethene degrading culture | place: USA: Knoxville, Tennesee | collected 2015-01-01
AATCCAGTCACACCATATATAAATGTTACTACTGGAGTTATCCAGCTTAAGAAACAATATGGTATAAACTCAAATGGACTAACTCCTAGTGTCTGACTACAGAATATAGCATTAGAGTTCCAAGGTATTAATGGTGCCCCAAGTGTTGCCGTATCTTGTATTATTCTAGATAAGTTCTCTGGCTTTAGCTTAAATTGCTTATATAACGGAGACATTATAGTCCCTACAAACACAGAAGTAAACATCATAGAAGAACTAAATGCATTCGCAAGATAACTAGCTACAAATGTAGTTCCAATTAATTTAGTTCTAGATTTTCCTATTTTACTTAGCATAGGCTCTAATAATACTTCTAAGAATCCAGTTTTTTGTAGTATACCTGCTATTACAAATACTACGAATACTAAAAGTACAGTTTCTGCCATGCTCATTATACCACCACGGTTTAATAGTTGATCTGTATAAGTAAGACCTGTTTCTATAGAGAAACCATTAAGCATATAATCTAATAATTTATCAATGCCAGCTCCTTCTTGAACAAATGCTATTACTGCACCTACTACTGCAGAGGCTAATATAGAAACTATAGATGGTTTTTGTAATAATAATAATATAAATAAGAATATTATTGGCATTACAGCGACAAACCCTATATTAAAATTAGCGTTTAATACTTCCATTACTTGATTTATTTGATTGTAATCTATCGTATTATTAGCATATTTGAATCCCATAACTGTATATAAAATAACACAAATTATATAAGATGGAGTTGTTGATAAAGTCATATGTTTTATATGAGTTATAACATCGGTCTTACACACTGCAGCTGATAAATTTGTAGAATCTGAAAGTGGTGAAATCTTATCACCAAAGAATGCACCAGATATTATTGCACCTGCTGTTAATCCAGCCGGAACTCCCATACTAGTACCTATACTCATTAAAGCTATACCTGAAGTTCCCAAAGTACCCCAAGAAGTTCCTGTAGCTATTGAAGTTAAAGAACATACAATTAATGTTGTAACTAAAAAATATTTAGGAGTTATTATTGTAAGTCCACTATAAACTATTGTAGGAATTGTACCTGCTGCTATCCATGCAGCAATCAATACTCCAACAGAAAGTACTATTAAATTAGATTGAAAAGCTCCCTTTCCTACCTCAAACCCTAAATCTTCAATTTCACTATTTGTATAACCTAGTTTCATTGCTGCTGGAACTACTATTAACCATGATAACAAAAACATAACTGTTATTGATGCTTTAAATACAACCATACCAACTGTAGTTAAAGATATAATTGCGATCATTACTAAAGCTGCAAACTTAAATGTAGGTTTTCTTTTTTCTATATTTATACTCATTTTCAAATTTCCATCCTTTTTTGATTTTTTATTCAAATCCCCAGATAACGTTATCATTTTAAGCAAATATAAAATCTCTATATCAAGACTAGCCTAACTATAATTAAGCTAGCCTATATTAATTATCCCATTATAGCTTTCTTTATTCTATTTAGACCTTCTTCAACCATCGACCTTGGACAGGCAAGATTGATTCTTTGATATCCTTTTCCACCAATACCAAAAGAATCACCATTATTTAAAGCTACTTTTCCTTTTTGAACTAATGCTTTAGCTACTTCCTCATCACTTAATCCAGTCTCACTAAAGTCTACCCATAATAGATAAGTTCCTTCTGGTTTTCTAACTTTAAGAGATGGTATATTTTCTTTTATATAATTTATAGTAAAATCTATATTTCCTTCTAAGTATTCAAGATACTCTTCTAACCATTCTTCACCTTCGTTATAAGCTGCTTGAGTAGCGACTAAACTAAATGCATTATTTCTTCTTATATCTAATCTTATGAAAGCATCGTCTAATACTTTGTAGTGATTTTCATTTGGTAATATAACTTGAGACATTTGAAGTCCTGCTATATTAAATGTTTTTGTTGGCGCCATACAAGTTATACTATTTTGTGCGAACTCTTCACTTATTGAAGCAAATGGAGTATGCTTATGATTTTTAAGTATTATGTCACTATGTATTTCATCTGATATTACTAATACATTATGTTTCATACATATGTCACCTAATTTTATTAACTCTTCCTTAGTCCATACTCTACCTACTGGATTGTGTGGATTGCAAAGTATAAACATTTTTACATCTTTAATTTTCGATTCTATATCCTCATAATCCATTACATAATTTCCATCTTCTAATTTAACTAATGGACTTATTACAAGATCTCGTTTATTTTGTTTCACAACACTATTGAACGGGCTGTAAACAGGCTCTTGTATCATTATTTTATCGTTTTCTTTAGTCATTTCTTTTATTAATATACTTATAGTTGGAATTACACCTGGGCTAAATATTAACCACTCTGGTTTAATCTCCCATCCATATCTTCTCTTAGTCCAATTAGCGATAGACTCATTGTAAGATGCCGGTCTAGTTGTATATCCATAAATTCCTTGTTCTAATCTATTTCTAAGTGCATTTATTATGCATGGTGCTGTCTCAAAATCCATATCTGCTACCCACATTGGTAAAAGGTCATTCGTACCATATTTTTTATCCATTTCTGACCACTTAGCTGAAAAATTATTAGTTCTGTCAATTACAGCATCAAAGTTATAACGCATAATTACTATACCTCCAATATTTTTTTTAATTTACTGTTATATATAGCAATATCCGTGCCAAGTTTTATTTTTATTTCTAATATCCACCTTAAAACATTGAAATTTCAACCATTTTTTATATATTTAAAATTTTTTAATTATAATTATATTTTGCTAAATATTTTGACTTATTAGTTTTTGTTATAAAAATAACCAGCAAATTAAAAAACAGGTTTAATAGGCGTACAATTCACCCAATTAAACCCGTTTTTATCTATATTTATTTTTTATATTCTCTTAAAAATGATATTCCTTTTTCAGTGACTATAGATCCTCCACGTCCTGATAAAACTTTTACAAGCTCATGCTCTTGAAGTTCTAGAAGGATACTTCTTATTTGTTGTTCTGTTAAAAATACATGTTCCTCTAATGCATATTCATATATTTTTTTTCTTCCTATTCTTTGTTTAAGGTTATAGGCCTGATTCATTTTATTAAGAACAAAAATATAATCATTTAGAGGCCTCTTAAATTCAAGTTTATCATAACTTCTTTCTTCTTGTAATATTTTTTCACATGGATCTATTTTTTCAAAAGACTCAAGTATATATTCAGGTAAATCAGATATTTCTATTCTTTCTTTACCTGTATAAGAGAAATACTCCGCTAAATTACTTAATTCTCTTATATTCCCATCCCAATTATATCTTTTAAATACATCTACAACCTCCTCTGAAAGAATAAAGTTAGAATCTAAATTTTTCTTAAATGATTCAAATATTAAAAATAAATCATCTTCTCTATCTCTCAATGGACTTATTTTTAAAGGAAGTACATTTAATCTGTAGAATAAATCTTTTCTAAATTTACCTTCACAAACTAATTTTTTTAAATCTCTATTTGTAGCTGCTACAATTCTTATATCAACATTAATAACTTTATCTGAACCAACTCTTCTAATTTGTCTTTCTTGTATAACTCTAAGTAAACTCGCTTGTGAATTTAAATCCATCTCTCCAATTTCATCCAAAAATATAGTTCCTTTGTTGGCCATTTCAAAAAGTCCAATCTTTCCACCTTTTTTTGCACCTGTAAAAGCTCCTTCATCATAACCAAATAATTCACTTTGTAAAAGTCCTTCTTGGAAAGTACTACAGTTTACTGCAACAAAAGGACCTTTACTTCTACAAGATGCACTGTGTATAGATTGAGCAAAAAGCTCTTTTCCTGTACCACTTTCACCAATTATTAATATAGAAGAATTTGATTGAGCCATTTTATAAGCAATTTTTTTGCTTTCCATAATAGATTTACTACATCCTACTATGTCATCAAAATTATATTTGCTAACATTTCCAGAATTCATAAGCTGCGCTCTAAGCTTTGCTTGTTTTTTTTCAGATTCGTAAAACTTAGCAAGTTTTATTATAAATCCTCTAAATCCACATATATCTGTATATCTAATATCTATATTTATATCTATGTTTTTGACCTTAACAACCTTTTGTATATTTGCACTTTGTTTTTTTAATTGTCTAAAATCAAAGGATTTTATATAGTCTCCAATATATTTTCCAGTCATTTCATTCTCATTAACATCCAATATTTCTCTTGCTACATGACTATAAAACTGAACAATTTTATCTTCACTTATACAAACTAAACCTTCATCTATTGACGCTAATAAAAAATCAAATTTATTTTCTAACTTTGTTTGGCTTAATAAAAGTTTCTCTGTAATGTAACTAGTTGGAACGACTTTATCTATAAATTTATTTAATAAATCTTCTTTTATTAAATGCTTTAAACCTAAATTAATTGCTATATCAGCTATACATCCTAAATCTATTATTCTATATCCAAGGTCGATTATTTCACAGTTATGACAATCTATTAAAATTTCTTCTCCTGGTGATAAAACTATAGAATCAGGTGAAATATTATCAGCTCCAGGATAGCTCGGTGTAAAGTTTTGTATATTAATTCCTAGCTTGTGTATAATCGTTATTGTTTCAAGTGCCATACTTTTAGATAGATTATATACAAATACCTTTTTATGTTCATCTAGTTTTGATATTTTTTTTACACTGGATTTTTCAAAAGTTAAATTAGGTATAATTATTTGTGCATCTCTTGGACAAATTGATGAGATTTCATCATATTTTAATCTAACTGAAAGAACGATTAGTTTCTCATGTAACAAGTTAAGATTATCTTCTTCAAAAGAATAAAGATTTATCTTTATATTGTCACCTAAAAAGTATTTTATTTGATTTGAATAAACCACTCCTGCATCTTTTTTCAGTGTTATTATAGCTAGTTCTCTTTTTTCCATAGCCACTCCTTGTAAACCATCCGTATATTTATTAAATCCAATTATAACAATAATCTATCCAAAAATCAAAGCATCTATCTGTCTAGATTCCTTTATTAAATTTTCATAATAAAAAAGTCGCTTCGCTCCTGTCGCCAACGACTTCGTCCGTTGCTCAAAATATTTTTTATGCTCAAAACCAATTTGTTGATATAACTTACTTTTATGAGTTATCCACAGAAAATGAAGTATCATAATATCCTTAAGCATAAAATAAGCCACTAAAAAAGTGGCTTATAAATATAATCGATATTAAAATTATTTTCCTAATACTTCATTTAAATCTAATGTTTTAGTTCCATCTTCTAATATAAAGCATGGTATTCCTATTCCACCTGCAGCTCTTACGTTTTCGTATATATCTAATCCTTGACGAAGCGCTAAGTATTCCTTTAAATCCGGTAAGCTTGCTGATAAGTCTTTAAAATCAACTTCTATATTTCTATCTCTTAATTGGCATAATGCGTATAATGTATCTGGGCATAAATGGCTTCCTACTACAGTTATTTTCATAATAATTCTCTCCCTTTTATTTATAATTTTTATGTAAATTTTTATTTGCTTATAACAGCTATAGCTTCGATTTCACAAAGCACACCTTTTGGTAATTCCTTAACTGCTACACAGCTACGAGCTGGATTAGATTTAAAGTATTTTGCATATACTTCATTAAATGCTGCAAAATCTCCCATATCAGCTAAGAAACATGTAGTTTTAAATACATTTTCAATCTTAGTTCCAGCTGACTCTAATATAGCTTTAACATTTTTGCAACTTTGCTCTGCTTGTAACGATATACCTTCTGGTACAGATCCATCTTCTGGATTTACTGGTATTTGACCTGATGTAAATGCAAAATTGTCTATTTGATATCCTTGTGAATAAGGGCCTATAGCTCCCGGTGCTTTTGTTGTTTCAAGTATTTTCATTATAAATTCACCCTTTCATATGTTTATATAGATTTTAATAATCTGGTATAACCAAACTCTTAACTTTATATAAGCAAATACTATGCCAACTTTCAAAAAAATATTATATTTTTTTGAAACCATTTATAATGCTCATACTTTTTAGATTATTAATTATAGAAATTTTATCTTTTAAATTATTTATTATTTTATTGGTTTAAATAGTTTAAACTGTTCAATCTTTTCAACCCTATTAAAATTACTGATAAATTAAACCACCTTATTCATCATTAATTTTGATAGGGTCTAACAGTTTAACCCATCACTTTTTTAACATAAACAAAAAACACATTGATAACTTTATCAATGTGTTTTTATATTTTTAATATCTAATTTAAATAAATTAAACTATATCCTTATATTAATTTAATCTTCATATAATTTTTTGTTAAACCATTCATATGCTTCATCTACTTTATCTTCAAGTCCATTATTCATACAATACTCAATAATGCTATTCATCGCATCAATTATAAATTCAATTTCTAAGTCTGCTGATTTTTTTAGCAATTCAATTCCGTTATTATCATTTTTAGTAAGTAGAATTTGACCCATTCTATAAATAGCTATAGCATAATTTTCATCTTTAGAAATAATATTTTTATAAACCTCTAAAGCTTTATCATATTGTCTAAGCTCTTCAAGTGCAAATCCATAATCCATGTTTATTTCTGCATCATCTGTTTCTTTATAATTATTAATTATTTCTAATTGTAATTTATATTCTTTTGTGAATTCTTCCCAGTCATTACACCAAGATTCATACCACTGTTTATTTTTTATATCTACTAGTTTATCTATTTCTTCTTTATAGTTTTCATTTTGATCGTCAAATATAATTTCATAATTAAAATCATCAATTCCTAAAGCTACCATTCTTTCACTAAAACTAGGATGAGTATCATATATTGATGATATACTTTTTTTAATTTGACTTAGCCACTGAGCTTTTCTATCTACAATTTCATTATTAAAATCGTCAAACATAATATTAAAATAATTTTTGGGAGCTTCTTCTAAAGCTCTCAGTTCTACCTTGCAATAAGGATTTTTTAAAAATAAGCTCATGATATTAAGCTTAGTATCTGCTTTTGCACAAATCTCAGCACTAGTATATAAGGCTGCTTCTTTATCTGCTGCTAGTTCTTCTGGTTGCGATACAGCTTTTAAATATGTTTCTAACTTTTTAATATAAATTTTGGCAAACGGCAATAATAATATACTTTGAATAATATTTTCATTTTCTTCAACTTTTTCTATTATCATGTTCCATCTGATTAGGCATCTACTAATTTTACTACTTATATTAGTATCTTCATTATAAATATGAGCAAGTTCATGAATTATTACAGATTTAAGCTCCTCCTCATTTAATATTTTTAATGTTTGAATTCCTATTTCTAAAATATGTTTTCCGTTAAATCCAAACCCATTTGGAATAAACATTACTCCAGCATTTGGACCTTCGACAATACAAATTTCATCTAATTGAGGTGCATTTGTTAACTTAATTGCATCATCTATAATCCCATATAATATTGGGTACTCTTGTTTATTTATAGTTACTTCGTTTTCATATTGAAGTTTTATGTACATTGTTTTTAAAACAATAAACAAGCTCCCTAGTAAAGCCATTACCACTATACCAAAATGTGATCTATCATTTTTCAAGCTAAAACTTACGATTCCTATAACCGTAGATATGACTGTAACTGTAATTACTACTATATAAATTTTTTCATAATCACATAATAATTTTATCTTTTTTCTTACTTTTTCAGAGTCATTTTTATATAGCTCTAAAATTTTTTCAAATTGATCACCATTGTCAGTATAAAATGGAATATCAATTGAGTCATCGATTATAAACCAAATAATTGCTGTTAAAAGTATCATTGAAAATTCAATAAATCCAAATTTAGTTAGCACTGAAAAAACTTCATTTAAATTTTTAGTCAATGCTACTATTGATATAACTATAGATGCTATACAAGTAAAAAATATAATTCCTAAGGCTACGTTAAAAAATACGTCTTTTTTGTTTCTCATTATTATGTCTCCATTTACTACTTATTTCTCTAAAACCTTGCTAATTATATCATATTTTTCCATATGCTAAAATATTACATCTTGCCATAATTCTATATGTAAAAAAAAACTTAACAACATTTAATTTATTTATAAAAAATTTATGTAACAATAAGAGGTATTTCAAACATTATATATTAGTATTATAATACCCCTTATTGTATTTAATCTAAAATGCGCATTCTATAACATTAATATTTCTATATTCTACAGCCATTGGCACGAATCTAATTCTACTACCTTCACAAGCTATTCTAAATCCTTGAATACTTCTACGGTCAGCTCTATCTACTATCATAAAGAAATTAGAAGGATTAAAACCTCTTCTCATTTCTATTCTAACTATTGCCATCCTTCTACAGTTGTTGATAGTAAATTGTCCTCCACCAGGTGATATGAAAGGCGTAGGTGATTGTCCTCCTGCAGGCGCTGCAAAAGGAGCAGCTGATTGTCCTCCACCAGGTGATGCAAAAGGAGTAGCTGACTGACCTCCACCAGGCATCATAAAAGGAGGTGGATCGTTATCTTGTTCTGAATTATCAGTGCCATCCTCCTCGTCATATTCATCATACTCATCATCATATTCATAATCTTCATAAGGCATAGAAGGCTCAAGTAAATTAGCAACTTCTACATATTCATTTTGTAAATCCACCTCAGGATATACATTCTGTAAATCTCTAAGATATACAGCCATAAAATTAAAATAATTCTCCCAATATTCTTGCCAGTAATTTTTTTCCATTGCTGATTCCCCTTTTTATGATATAAACTTTATTCTCTATATAATATGTAAATATTAAGAATATGTTCTTGTTTATGTAAAGTAATTTATTTATAGTCTAACAATATAAAATAATAATAATGGTAAATTCGTACAAATCTCATATACGCTTCTAAAAATCTATTTAATAAAAATTCAATTTACTTAAGCAACTGCGTGGGCGCTACACTTCATGTCGCCAACGACTTCGTCCATTGCATAAAAAACACATTGATGAATTCATCAATGTGTTTTTTACTAACATTACATTTCTGCTTTAGTTACTTTTCGCGGTCTACCCTTTATATTTTTAGTTTGCAGCGCCTTTAATACCATTTCACCTTTGTTGTTTAGTACCTCAACATAAGTAGATACATCAAGTACACTTATAACACCAATGTCCTGTGCAGTCATACCTTCTATACTACAAAGTGTACCTACTATATCAACAGGTCTCATCTTAGTTTTTTTACCAGCATTTATGTGTAACTTCATGATTTCTTGGCTTAAATTTGCACCTTTATCTTCTTTAACCTTTTGTCTTTGCTCTAACTTTTTATCAAATTCAGGTTTTAAGTTCATAACAAGTCTTTTACTTGGTTTCATTTTCATTGTTAATTCTTTGCCTGTGTATGAATGTATTTCAAATATACGTCTTTCGTCAGATCTCATAACAAAGGTAATAGCTCTACCTTCTTTACCTGCACGACCTGTTCTTCCGATCCTATGAACATAATTTTCTCTTAGTACAGGTACATCATAATTTATTACATGAGTTATGTTATCTATATCTATACCTCTAGCAGCTACATCTGTTGCTATTAAATATCTAAAATATCCTTTTTTAAAACTATTCATTACTTTAATTCTTTCATCTTGTTCCATACCACCATGTATTTTGTCACATGGATATTTAAGTTTTGTTAACTCATTGTACAGAGCTTCTACTTTAGCTTGAGTATTACAGAAAATCACACAGCTATCTGGATTTTCTACTGTAGTTACATCTTTTAATAGATTTAACTTACCTGTTTCTTCTACTCTATATCCATCTTGTTGTATTCTATCTACTGTTAAAGTTTTTGCTTTAATTTCTATAGTAACATGGTCTTTCATATATTTTTGAGATAGTTCATATATATCTTCTGGCATAGTTGCTGAAAATAACATAGTCACACGGTCAACAGGTAGTACTGATATTATTTCTTCTACTTGTTCTAAAAATCCCATACTAAGCATTTCATCTGCTTCATCTAATACAAGATATTTTATATTATCTGTTACAAAATTTCCTTCTTTAATATGGTCTATTGTCCTACCAGGTGTTCCAACTACTATATGAGTTTTTTGCTTTAACTCTTTTGCTTGTAGTTCAAAAGATGATTTACCATATAAAGCTGGTACTTTTATTCTTTTAAATCTACCTATATTAAATACATCTTCCTTAACTTGTATTGCAAGCTCTCTTGTCGGTGTAAGTATT
>VSSQ01001260.1_pt1 | contig 10312 bp, 8 predicted proteins | sample 4763081 | NCBI WGS metagenome assembly VSSQ01 (sample SAMN12137344, study PRJNA551015) | bioreactor metagenome | isolation source: SDC9 anaerobic chlorinated ethene degrading culture | place: USA: Knoxville, Tennesee | collected 2015-01-01
CAAGTCCGATCATTTGCGAAACGCGTGCGCTGTCGGGAACAGCCGATACACCTGCATTTCCGATAAGCGGATTGATCTTTCTTCCGGGTTTCAGGAACAGATTCAGAATTTTGCAGAACATGACACCACCGAAAGTTGCTATAATAAATGAAATTGCTCCCAGTGTAAAGATTCCGACTGATTTTGTGGTAAGAAATGTGGTTGCCTGTGTTGAAGCGCCGACAGTCAGTCCAATCAGAATGGTCACAATATCGATCAGCGGACCTTTGGCCGTATCAGCCAGACGCTTGGTCACACCACTTTCTTTGAGGAGATTTCCGAAGAAAAGCATCCCAAGCAAAGGAAGACCGGATGGTACAATAAAGCATGTCAGCAGAATACCGATAATCGGGAACAGCACTTTTTCGCGTTTTGAAACAACTCTGGGCGGTTTCATACGGATCACCCGTTCTTTCTTTGAGGTGAGAAGCCGCATTACCGGAGGCTGTATCACAGGTACCAGCGCCATATAGGAATAGGCCGATACCGCAATGGCGCCCATAAGCTCAGGTGCCAGTTTGGAACTGAGGAAAATAGCTGTCGGGCCGTCGGCACCACCGATGATACCGATTGCACCTGCTTCCTGTGGCGAAAATCCAAGGGCAAGGGCAATGGCATAGGCTCCGAAGATACCCAGCTGAGCTGCAGCACCGATCAGAAATAATTTCGGATTGGAAATCAGTGCCGAAAAGTCGGTCATAGCCCCGATCCCAAGAAAGATCAAAGGTGGATACACCCCCTGGATCACACCGAAGTACAAATAATTCAGCACCGAGCCGGATTCATAAATCCCGATTTTAAGACCATCATAAAAAGGAATATTTCCGACGATCATTCCGAAACCGATCGGAACGAGCAACAGTGGTTCATAATCCTTCTGAATAGCCAGATATATAAAAAACAATCCGATACAGATCATGATAATATGACCAACGGTCATATTGGAAAAGGCCGTGTATTCGAAGAACTGGCCGAAACGTTGAAAAAGGAATTCAAAAAAACTCATAATTACTCCTTTTATTTAGCTTATTTCAACCAAAACATCACCTTCCATCACATTGTCGCCTTTGTTGAACCTGATTCTCGAAACAGTGCCTTCTTTATCCGAATTAATAACATTTTCCATTTTCATGGCTTCGAGCGTAATCAGTTTGTGTCCAAGAGTAACTTTGTCTCCCTCTCTTACATGAATATCAAGAATTACTCCGGGCAGCGGTGATTTGATGGTCCCGCCACCGGCCGAAGCTCCTGCTGCTGCAGTCTTTTTCACCTGAGGACTTACATCTGTTGACGGTACTTCTTTGGCCCGAACGAGCTTCGGCGTTTTCACCGGCTGAATATTACGGTCTAATTCAACATTATACATTGAGCCATTGACTGAAACTTCCACTTTCGAGTCTTCCACTTCGCCGATCTCAACATCATATTTATTACCATTGATGGTAAATGAGAAATTTTTCATGCCTTACTTGTTTTTTCTGGGTGATTGGTGTATATGGTTTGGCTGTTGACGCAGGTTATAGAGTTTTGAACTCCACGGAGAATAATGCTTGGACACTTTTTTTAGTGTTATAACGGTTTCTTCCGTATCGTGGGCCTGCTCTCTGTAAAGATGCAGCGCAATGGCAATGGCAGCATTTATTTCGCCGCTCATTTCGCCGGTTTTCACTTCTTCTTGTGCAACTGTTTCATCTTCATCTCCGTGTCCTTTCTTTGATTTCTTGGTCACACTGAATTCAGGTTTGAAAACCTTTGCAAGTTGCTTGAAAACCAAATATAGAATTGCAAGAGCTGACATTACAACCGTCATGGCTATCAGTGCCATCCCTATTCCATACGGATCGTACTCTACAAAAAGTTCTGCATTGGTGACAGCAACTTTAGTCACGTTGGTCTGGCCTGGAGTATATTCTTTCGAATTTTTCCATTCTCCGGTTCCATCTATAGTTCGGGTGCGTACTTCGTCGGCATAGGTGAAACTGAAAGAAACACTGTCAACAATTGTTTTTCCGTTTGAAGAGTACAGATAAATTGTACCGGTGCTGTCCAAAGGAAAATTGGTGTGTAAAACTCCGTGTTCGGAATTACCGTCGAAATAAAAAAGAAGATAGGCCTGCGGCTTCAGTACCATCACCGGGTCGGATGGAATTCTGTATTTGGGTTTTCCGGCTTCGTCAGAAAGATACATGCCGGCAATGTTCACAATTCCATAGCTGCTGTTGTAAACCTCGATCCATGGGACATGATGCCCGAAATTATCAACAGGTCCGTTTTGGTTTATTGTCATCACTTCATTAATCCGCATATCAGTCTGACTTTGTGCCCTGACAAACTGAGCCGGCAAAAATGAAGCAATGATTATTATGATCAGAATACTTTTTTTCATAATTATTCCAATCTTAAAGTGGCAGATTACTGTGTTTTTTCGGCGGCAGATTCTGCTTTTTGGTTGCAAGCGACTGCAGAGCGCGGATCACGCGGAAACGTGTGTTGCGTGGTTCAATCACATCGTCGATAAAACCGTAGCGGGCTGCCTGATAGGGTGAGGCAAATTTGTCGCGGTATTCCACTTCTTTCTCTTCGATGAATTTTGCTCTTTCGGCATCATCGGCCAGTGTTTTCAGCGTTCTGCCTTCAATGATTTCGACGGCTCCTTTGGCTCCCATAACAGCAATTTCGGCCGATGGCCATGCGTAGTTGATGTCGGCACGGAGTTGTTTCGAACCCATCACATCGTGTGCACCGCCGTACGATTTACGCAGGGTCACAGTGATTTTCGGAACAGTGGCTTCGCCATAGGCATAAAGCAGTTTGGCTCCGTTGATAATGATTCCGCCATATTCCTGCTGAGTTCCTGGAAGGAATCCGGGAACATCAACCAATGTTATGATCGGAATATTGAATGCGTCGCAGAAACGTACAAACCGGGCACCTTTTTTCGAGCAGTCGATATCGAGAACGCCGGCCAGATAGCAGGGCTGGTTGGCTACAATACCCACCGACATGCCACCCATGCGTGCAAAACCGACAACGATGTTCGGAGCATACATGCTGTGTACTTCCATAAATTCGCTGTGATCAACAATGCAGCTGATGACGTCTTTCACATCATATGGCTTGTTTGGATTGTCAGGAATGATGTAGTTGAGAGAGTCTTCCAGACGGTCAATGGGATCTTCCGTATCGAGATAGGGAGGATCTTCAAGGTTGTTCGAAGGCAGATAACTCAGCAGTTTGCGGATCATCATCAGGCCATCCTGTTCATTGTCGGCCACGAAATGGGCAACACCCGATTTCGAAGCGTGAATGTTGGCTCCACCGAGTTCCTGATCGGTCACTACTTCCCCGGTAACGGTTTTCACTACCTTCGGACCGGTTACAAACATGTAACTGTTTTCCTTCGACATCATGATGAAGTCGGTGAGGGCGGGAGAGTAAACGGCTCCACCGGCGCAGGGTCCGAAAATTACGGAAATCTGCGGAACTACTCCTGATGCGAGAATGTTGCGTTCGAAAATTTCGGCATATCCGGCAAGACTTTTAACGCCTTCCTGAATACGGGCTCCGCCGGAGTCGTTCAGTCCGATAACCGGAGCCCCGACTTTCATGGCCTGATCCATCACCTTGCAGATTTTGTTTGCATAGGCTTCGGAGAGGGAGCCGCCAAAAACAGTGAAATCCTGTGAAAAAACATACACCAGACGTCCGTCGATGGTACCGTAGCCGGTAACAACGCCGTCGGAGAGGTATTGTTCGTTTTCCATTCCGAAATCGTGACAGTTGTGAGTGACAAACATGTCAAATTCTTCGAAGCTGTCTTCGTCGAGCAGAAGCTGAATGCGTTCTCTTGCTGTCAGCTTTCCCTTGGCATGCTGCGATTCAATTCGTTTTACACCACCACCCTGGCGGGCTTTTTCGCGCAGGTCCAGCAGCTCTTTTATTTTTTGTTCAATCGACATATTAGTTGGTATTTTTATTTTCGCAAAATTCGGTGAGAACACCGTTGGTTGATTTCGGATGCAGAAAAGCTATGGTCATTCCTTCGGCACCTTTGCGCGGTGTCTTGTCAATCAGCTGAACTCCCTTTGACTCGGCTTCGGAAAGCGATCCCTCGATGTTTTTTACGGCAAAAGCCATGTGATGCATGCCTTCACCTTTCTTTTCGATAAATTTTCCAACCGGACCTTCCGGATCGGTGCTTTCAAGTAATTCAATCTTGGTTTGCCCGACAAGAAAAAAAGCTGTTCTGACTTTCTGTTCCGGGACTTCTTCGATGCCGTAACATTTGAGACCCAATACTTCTTCGTAATACTTTATGCTCTCTTTCAGGTCTTTAACGGCGATGCCGATGTGCTCAATATGAGAAATTTCCATTTCTTTTTTTGCCTGCAAATGTAACGGCTATTTCTTTTGAAAACCAAATTATTTTGCTTTTTTAAATAGATATTTTTCGCACTTTATTTGCGCAAATCAATAATTTGCCCATCCATATGTTAAATGAACGAATACGACAAAAAATTTCACATTTGCATGATATTTTCAGACTCGAATTTTTGACTATTGGTTAAAATTATTTATATGCAGTTTTTGACCTATTTTGAATTATTGCTATATGATTGACGTGTATGATATTTGTCATGTGTGTGCATCTATTTGAAAAATTACTAATAAATTTGGTACCAGATTGCTTAAATATAATTGCCATGAAACGTCAGATTATCGAAATTGATGAGGAAAAATGCACCGGCTGCGGCATCTGTGCCGACGGTTGCCATGAAGGAGCGTTGCAGATTATCAACGGGAAAGCCGTACTGATAAACGATTTGCTGTGCGACGGACTGGGCGCGTGTATCGGAACCTGCCCCGAAGGCGCCATCGAAATTACCGAACGCGATGCCGAACCCTACGACGAGGACAAAGTGATGGAACACCTATATAAGAAAGGTAAGGACGTTGTCATTGCTCATCTGAAACATCTCAAGGATCACAACGAACATGTGTGGCTGAAAAAAGGGGTTGACTGGATGCAGAAAAATCAGGACCGGCTAGAATTTGATATGCTTGAAGTGATTTTTGTGGTACATAACCATAGCAAGGAAGCCGTTGCGTGCAACTGTTCCGGATCGGCTCCCCGCGAAATTAAGCGCGAGGTCAGCAATGATATTGTTTCGGCTGATCAACCTTCAACACTGGAGCAATGGCCGGTTCAGATGCATCTTATCAATCCGCAGTCATCGGCTTTTGTCGGGGCTGATCTGCTTATGGCGGCCGACTGCGTGGCTTTCAGCATGGGCAATTTTCACAGCCGCTGGCTGAAAGGAAAGAAACTGGCCATCGCCTGTCCGAAACTTGACAGCAACAAGGAGTCCTATGTTGAAAAGCTGATCTCGATGATTGATGATGCAAAAGTCAACACTATTACTGTTATGATGATGGAAGTTCCATGCTGCCACAGCCTGCTGAAAATTGTGCAGATGGCGCTTGAAAAAGCTACACGGAAGGTTCCGGTGAAAGCAGTTGTTGTCAGTGCTGCCGGCGATGTGCTGGGCGAAGAATGGATATGAATTATAGGCGTAAGGCGATAGTCAATAGGCGTTAGGCCGCATGCCCAATGCTGCATGCCTTGAAAGTTGAAAAAGTAAAATTATTTTACTGACTCCTGACTCCTTACTCCTAACACCAAATGCCTCACACCTAACGACTGATTTCATTTACCATCCGAAAAACAGCGCGGAAAACAAGACAATGGCTCCGATTAAAAGAACCCCTTTCAGCAGGGTGAAACCTTTATTGTTTGTAACTGCCACATCGAGTCCGGAATTACGGACAATAAAATATCCGTCGCTATCTGTGAATGTAAGTGGCAGATAAATATAGGAACTGACAGCAATTCCGCCTTTTTTCGCCGGATTCCAGGGTGGCATGGACTGCAGTGCTTTTCTGATCGATTTTTCGAGATAAACGTTGCTGACGGAATTGAATTCAACACTCTCGAGCAGCCCGATGTCTGAAAAATACAGTTTCATCAGAACATAATAGGATGTGTTTTCGTTTCCACCGGTCATCAGATGAGTAGGGATCACCCGTTGTTCAAAAAAGCGGTACAGATCATTTTCTCCGGCTGGATACGATGCCATGGTATCAACTTCGCAATCCGTGTATAAAACCCCGTAATGATGCTGACGGTTTTCCTGCGCCTTCAGCATTCCGCTCAGCAGCAGCAAAATCAATATTACGGATGGTTTTAATGTCAGTCTGAAAATAGTTTTTGTTTCGACATTCCACCGTTCAGGCAGAAGGGTTGGTTTGCAAAAAGCCATATTGCCTGAATATGGAACCGTCGCAACAAATTCAAAAACAACGGTTCCATGTCCTGCTTCTCCTTTGTCGAATCCGGACGATGGAATGTTGTTTTTGGTGTAAAAACCTGGATTCAGACAGTCGCTTCTTTGGAGCATTGTATTTAGAATTGAAAATCCGGATTAAAAAGTGATATTGGGTCAGTGCTGATTTGCGGCGGGAGCCAGGTTTCCTTTATCCCAGCTTCAAGCAAGTCATTTTTCAGCCGGCTGAATTCTCCGGTGATCTGATCAGTATCGTGGGCATCGGCACTCATCATCACGCGGATGTTTTTTTCTTTCAGGAAACCGAAAATGTATTTACCCGGATAATAGTCTGTGTGCAGATTCCGGTAAATGCCCCGGGTATTGATTTCAACAATGATGTTTTTTTCGGCAGCCAGTTGCAATGTCTCTTTCAGAAGATCCAGATGAAACGGATCGGCAAAATCAATGTAGCGGCCGCGGTTGTGCATAAGTACTTTGTCGCAATGACCCAGGATATCGGGATTCTGCGTCTCAAGCATTTCGCAGGTCTGCCGGTAATATGCTTTGACGGCCGCCCTGATATCACCTCCGAAAATATCATTCAAACCGCCGTCATATCCTTCGGATGGACCATCGATAAACCAGTGTTGTCCGGCGTTTGCAACCAAATGAATGGACCCGATCAGGTAACTGCAATTGAAATTTTTGCGCCAGTGGCTGAAAGGCTTTGACAATCCTGCAATATAGTCTGCCTCAAGTCCTGACCAGATTATTGTGTTTTCGCATTGATGCCGGTATTTTTCAATTTCTGCAAAATATTCTGCAGTTTTTTCGTCATCCGGGATGCTCCATTTGTTTTCGTATGGCACCGGTGCATGTCCTGAAAGCCCGAAATGTTCAAGGTTTTCGCGACAGGCAGACTCAATCATTTCCTTTACGGTCTTTTTACCGTCGCAGAAAGTTGTATGGTTGTGCAGGCTGTACATATTGCAAAAGTATTGATTATTGCAACGTCAATTGTATTTAATTTATGATTGATTTCCCCTTTTTGTCCGATATTTTTTCACTTCTGAAATTATTATCTGAAAAATGATGTTTTTCATGATATTTGTCATTTATATCAACAAACTGTAGTATTTATGCGGCTTACAGGTGTTGAAACATGGGTATATCGCATCAAATTAACATACTTTAACAGTCGACGAAGTAAATTTATTTACAAACGAGTAAACTTTTCAGTAACTTTATTTGTCTAACTAACGATATGCGAAAAACACCTGTGATTGAGCGACTTGAAAAATCACGGAAATTTACGCGAATCGACACTAGAATAAAGTTTTTATAACTGACTGTTATGACTAACGAACCTCAAAAAACAAAAAAGATGAACCTCTTGAAACAAAACATTTACTGGCTTATTTACATTTTTGTAATCGGAGCTTTGCTTGCACTTGCAATTATTTTTGGATAAGATAGTGGATTGCACGGGCAGCAACGATTTGTAAAAGTGTTCAGCCACTCAGCATCGGATAGTTAGTGCTGTCTGTAATGAAATTTATTTCGAAACGGAATTCCGGGTAGGGGTTCCGTTTTTTTTTGTGCTTCTTTGTGCCTCTAAGGCACAAAGACACAACTTGACAATTATAACTTTTTCAACTTTCAACTTTCGGCTTCTATCCCCGACATTTCACCGTCTGCCAGAGAGGGGTTTAATCAGGCATTGCAGACGTGGAATTTTATCTGACTGGCAAGGCAGATGTCGGCAGAAGATGCTGAAATTTGCCCCGGCCGGGATATATCACCGCCCGGTATATACCTCCAAGTTCCCGCGCTTGACGCGGGATCTCCTGAAATGCTGTCTCTGCAAGGGCTGTGAAGGTTTTCGATGAGATCCCGGGTCGCGTAAGTCTGGGTATTACTGATGCTACATTCAGCTTGCCCGGGAACTAACTTCGCCCGGCCAACACAATTAAGTCCCCCAGACGGTACCGTCAGGGGGTCTCTTCTTCGTGGTCGTAGCAAGGGCTCCGAAGATTTTCGATGAGATACCCCGACGGTGCCGTCAGGGGAACTATGTACTTAAATATTTGTGTCTTGTGGTAAATTCCGTTGCACCCAGCTAAATCAGGCTTCACCACGGGCCTGCCTGACTGCCTGTTGCAGTTAAAATTGCAGACAGGTGAAGGATGATTCGAATCCGTGTAAATCGCAAGACCTGCTGAGGGTTTTGATTTTTATCTGAGCAAATCCGTGTAATCTGCGGACAAGAGGAAGTTCATGCTTTGAAGGTTTTTGATGAGATCCCCCGACGATGTCGTCAGGGGAACTATATACTTGAGATATTCGTGTCTTCACGTAAAACAGCTTGTCACGTTTCACGTGATGACAAGTGGCGTCTTCGTGGCATTTTACCGATTTTTGTCTTAGTGCCTTATGCCTTGCGCCTTCGTGGCAACAATTCAATACTCTTTACTCTTAACTTTTTCAACTTTTTCAACTTTCAACTTTCAACTTTCCCCTGCGCGTTGAGCGTTGTGCCTTCATGGCAACAATTCAATACTCTTTACTTTTCCAACTTTCAACTTCAGAGCTGTTAATAAAACAGTTAACAACTTTTGTCTACTAAAATACACCAGAATGAGTGAAAAAAAAGCGGTTTGGTACTCATATTTTACAGTTAGTCTATTAGTGAGTTTTTTATTTAAGAATTCATGCAAAATTAATTCAGAAAATACTTGACTTTTTACATTTATAATGTATCTTTGCTTTTGTATTAATAAACTGGCAACGTGTGCGCCAATTTCAAGCGGGAGGGATTTTTACCAGTTGTTTTTTTACAGGCTTTCTTTTGGGCCGGCACCCGCTCGCCCTTTTACTGATGCGACTTACACATGGAAATTTAAGAAACTAAAAAATATTGTCATGAGAAGAAATTTACTTACTGATCCGGAAAAGCCCAGGCCTGCTGTTGCAAAGGTGGGGGTGAAAGGTTTGTGGTGGATTGCATTTATTGTTTTGAGTACTTTTTTTGCCGGCATATCAGAATTGAGTGGTCAGACTTTGTACGATTCCTATGCTGATGGTAATTTCACTGCTGCTCCAGTTTGGGGAGGAAACACTTCGTATTGGACAGTAGTTACAAGTAGCGATGCTGCTGCGGGTGCAACAAATTCATATACACTGCGATTAGCAGGTCCGGCTGTTTCAGAAACAGACTATTTGAGCAGTCAAATTGCGACATGGGGATCAGGTCAGGAATGGGGATTTTTTCTTGGCAGGAGGGCTCAGGCTTTTACTGCTGCTAATCAGGCGTATTTCTGGTTATATGCAAATGAATCAACACTTAACAATACAACTGTAGATGGTTATCGTATTGCCATTGGGGATGATTCAGGTGGTGATGATATCAGGCTTGAATATGTTGTCAATGGAGCTGTTTCATCAACTGTTATAACGTCAACTTCTGCTATTACAAATGGATTAACAGATATCGGCGTTCTTATCAGAGTTACCAGATCATCTGCCGGTGTTTGGCAGTTATTTACCTCAACACTCCCTACGGCGAATGGTACTGGAGCTATTGCATCAGATATTCCAAATTCAACCAATGCTGTAGTTAGTCAAGGTTCTGGAACAAACAACACACTGGTTCCAAGTGCCAGTGGATATCTTGGTGTTGCCGCCTTGCATTCAACAGGTGCAAATGCTATGATATCAACTGAATTTGATCAGATATACTTTACTCCTACTGCATCTTCACCTACAATAACTGTTTCACCAACTTCCCTTTCTGGTTTCACCTATGTATTTGGGAGTGGCCCAAGTGCTGAACAGACATTTACTTGTTCAGGTTCAGGTCTTACTGCAGACATTTCATTATCAGCCCCAACCGATTATGAGATTTCGACAACTTCAGGCTCCGGTTTTGGTTCTTCTTTAACTCTTAC
>VSSQ01001261.1_pt1 | contig 10303 bp, 7 predicted proteins | sample 4763081 | NCBI WGS metagenome assembly VSSQ01 (sample SAMN12137344, study PRJNA551015) | bioreactor metagenome | isolation source: SDC9 anaerobic chlorinated ethene degrading culture | place: USA: Knoxville, Tennesee | collected 2015-01-01
ACACATTTCACGTCTCCTCTCGTTTTTGATAAATTTAAGCAAGGCAGGGCCGGATGTGCTGTCTGCAGGTATTTTATATACGTCCCCGCTATTAGCCACGAACCTGTTATGCCTGAGTTCTTCCAAAAGTCTTACAGATGTTGACGGATCGTTTTTCATGAAAGAGGCTTCGGCAAGCATAAGGTAAGCTTCCGAGAGTCTGAGAGCTCGCGCGAACATTGTCGAAAGGTTTCCATATGTGGCATTAACGGGCATTTTTGCCCTGGTAGTATAATTAGAAATAGTATTACTTTCTTTGATAATATACCTGTCTTTCCTTAAATCACTTACACCATAAGAACTTAGAAGAGACTGTGACGCATTGAACATTCTCCTGGTCTGGCTGGTAGATGTTGGCAGCCTGTAAAGAGTAATTGCAGAAAACTTGGACATATCATCAATACTGCCAAATGCCCATATAGCTTCGGGGTTATCATAGGAAGTAAAAGAATAGTAAGGTGCAGCAGTGGTTGGAGTAAAGGAGTTAAGGTTAAAAAGTGAAAGGCCCCAATCTTCAATTACATTTTCTGAGTATTTTATCACATTATCCCAATCTTCCATAAATAATGCAACTCTTGCTCTTAACAGTTGAATCATTGGAAGATTAACACGTCCATCCTTTGTATTCTTCATGCTAAGAGGTAGTGAAGCAAAATAGTCTTCGGCGTTTTTAAGATCTGTCAGGATTTGTTGATAGACTTGATCAACGGTATTCCTTGGCAAATTGTCAAGCTCTGTGTTACTGTTGAGTTTAAGAGGAACACCCAGTGCCGACTTGTTATAGTTGTACGGTTCGCCGTAAAGGTTGACAATATTGAAATAATAAAATGCTCTAAGAGCAAGGGCCTGACCCTTTACATATTTCTTCATATCATCTTTTCCGGAAACATCATCAATATAATCCAATACAGCATTACAACCCAATATTTTTTCATATGTGGATTTCCACACTTTTTGATATTGGGAAGACTCATTTAGCTTTTGAAATGCTTCCGGATGCCAGGAAAAGATTGGTTTGAATTCCGAATATCTCGTTTCGTTCGAGGTGTTGACACAATTTTCGACTGTACACCCCCAGTCATCAGAAAATATCTCATTGTATGCAAATATTGGTGTTATCATATTTGTCGGATCAAGATATGCATTTCCAATCAACATCTCATTCAAGGAGTTGGCATCTCTGGGCATATACTCTGTCTGTGATTTTGGTTCTAAATACTTTTCACAGGAGATAGCTGTGAATATTAATAGTATTGATAAATATTTTTTCATATTGTTTACTTGTTTAAAATCCGATAGATACACTTAAAGAATAGGATTTTGGCAAAACGCTGTCTTTTAGTTCGGGATCGAAACCGTTAAACCTTTTTGATGCAATCACAAATAGATTATTCACCGAAGCGGTTACAGCTATACTACTGAACTTAATCTTTTTGAGATTTTTTTCATTTGCCCTCCAGGTAATACTAAGATCACGGCATCTTAGAAATGAAGCATCTACAACCATGGCGGTAGATTTTTCCCACATTTCCAATGGAAGTGTAGAATTTATCTCATTGGGAAGTAATTTATATTCTATATTACCCATGTGTATACCGGGTATGTTGGTAAACTTCTCATCTCCCGGCTTTTTCCACCTGTCATTCAAAGATTTGCTGATATTACTTTCTGGCCCCGGCAATTTGATACCATTCCAGAAATTAGTATAAGGACTTGGTAATCTGGTTTTCCCTCCCATCATCAAAGAAAATCCGGATCTAACGGAAAATGAACGATATCTAAAATTAATGCCCAGTCCGCCACTGATCGATGGGGTTCTCTCCCCCGAATATTCAAGGAACGAAGTAGGATCTGCTTTGGCAATATCAACCGGAGTATCCATAAGGTTAAACACAGCGGCTCCGGTTTGTGGGTCTAATCCGGCAAATGAGTATGACCAAAATGCATCCAAAGGGTAACCCTCTTTTATGATTGATCCTGCTTTTCCGCTCAGGTATTGTTCAAACATGATTTCACCGACCGGTTCTCCGGTTTTATTCCAGTTCTTTGAACTGTTAAAGCTTAAAGCCAGGCCAACCTCTTTTGTATTGATTGGTGCAAAGGTCAATGTACCCTCAAGTCCTCGATTATGTATTATGCCTCCATTCATCAGTGATGTAGGAATACCCATCTCATATGGCACGTCCTGAGAAATTATAGCGTTTGATCTTCGGGTGTAGTAGTCGAATGTAAGGCTGACTTTATTAAACAATTGAACATCTCCTCCAATATTCCAGTTAGTTGTACGTTCCCATTTGAGATGTGGATTTGGAATTTTGGATATTGTCGAATAGTATTGTTCGAACACGTTTTTCTTTCCTTGTTTTACCAGGATCAGCTCAGGACTTACGTTTGTTAGGGCATTACCTTGGATGCCATATGTTGCTCTTAGATTTAGTTGCGAAATAAAACTGAGATGCCTCCTGACAAAGTCCTCTTCGGAAACCCTCCATGACAAACCAAATGAATATGTTGGATCAATCCTTTTATTTACATTTTGACCGAAACGGTTAGAGAAATCATTCCTGATACTGGCATTAAATATATACTTGTTATCCACAGAATAAGCCAGTGTACCAAACAACGACATAAAGTTATTTGTTTGGTCCTGTTTTTTCCATCTGCCGGAGTATAAATCGCTCAGAATCCCAAATCCGGTATAAGAGCCGTTTGCACCAGCTGTAGGGATAACCTCGGCAGGAATCGTCGGTTGAATAATTGACTGACCTCTGTCTAATGAATATCCCCAAACGGTATTGGCTGTCGACAAATTGGTGCCCGATCGCAACTCGTGTCCCAATAAAATATTCAGGCGATCCTTTCCACTTCTGAACAATTGATTGAAAGCTATCTTGTTTTGAATATTATAAGATTTCTGTCGGGCATCATTTGTGAATAAAGCTCCTCCAAAAGGGAGCATTGCAGCCTTAAAGTTTACCGATTGCGGCAGTGCCGTTTCAAAATCATACCCTCTGTAAGAATTTGCAATACTATAAGTTTGTTCCGACAAATAGGACTCCATTGCGCTGACATTATAATTGTATCCTCCTGTTAAATTATAGGAAATTCCTTTAAACAGATTCCATGTAAAATCAAGATTGGAAGATAGTCTCATAGATTCTGTGAACGATCCGGAGTTATCTCTTTCGTTAATTATATTATAGCTTAATGTTGGAACCAACTTATTATATTTATATGTATTAATCCTTTGATAATAACTGAGTTCTCCTAATTCATCATAGGCTTGTACAGCTCTGCTGGTATTAGTGGCATAATGTAGCGGAGATACTCCTTGTCCAAAACCGGTATTCAATCCGTAGCTGCCGGTTATTGAAACATTCAGCCTCATGTTTTCACGAATCTTGAAACCTAATGAAATCCTTCCGGTAAATCGTTCGCTGTCATTTCCAATTTCTTGTCCTTGCTGTTTGGTGTAACTGGCCGAGGCAGTATAGGTTGTACTCTGAGACCTGCCCATTAAGCTTAAATTGTGGGTGTGATTCAATCCGGTCCTTGTGAGTAGTTTAAACCAGTCAGTATTTACAGTTTCAAACCTTCTTCTCTTTTCATTAAATTCATCCAATGAAATATATCCTTCTATGTATAAACGCTTTACCCCTTCATATGTATTATAATCATAGTAGGGTACCTGACTGTAAGGAACTCCGGAGCCAAAAACTTCATCAGAAAATTGAATCCTCTCCTGTGAGTTCATTAAATTAAATTGTCCATAATTCGGGCGGCTGTTAATAGTTAACGAAGATGAATAATTAATTGACAGTCGCTCCTGGTTGGCTTTGGCCTGCTTCGTGGTTATAACAATAACTCCATTTGAAGCTTTGGATCCATATATTGCAGTAGACGAAGCATCCTTAAGCACAGTAATGGTTTCTATATCCATTGGGTTTAGCCATGACACCTGATTCCCGATAATATTTTTAATATCATCGGACATGAGCGTTGACGCATTAATCTTAATCGGATCTTCTTGGATGATTCCATCGACTACCCAAAGAGGCTGAGTGTCTCCGAGCAATGTTGATGTTCCTCTGATCTGGATTGAAGGCGAAGTTCCGACCCTAGAACTACTGTTGGATACTATCATCCCCGGGACAATGCCTTGTAGCATCTGGTCTATTGAAGCATAGTTAGGCATATTTATATCCTCTGCATTCACTGTTGTAAGTGCACCTACCATGTCACGGCGGCTCATTTTTTGATAGCCGGTCGATACGAAAACAGCCTCTTGCAGTGTGTTTTCCTTTATTTTACATGTGAAGTTTATTATAGTCTGTTTGGGAGATGTTATTTTGAATTCCTTATTCTCCATCCCCAAGAAAAACACTTGGATAATAGAATTGACACCGGGAACAGTAATTTGATATTCACCATCCATATTGGTGTATACCTTGATGCTTGTACCCTTTACAATTACCCATGCACCAGGCAGCGGTTCTCCTGACTCATCTGTAACTCTGCCCCGGATTTCAATCCCCGGATTGTTTTGTTTAGTCTCCTTGGGTGTATTTGGAGATTCTTTTATCACAAACCGGCCATCTTGTTTTACAAAACCAAATCCCGTACCTCTGAGAATCTCTTCAAGAGCCGTTTCTACAGTAACCGAAGTCAGCTGAATTTTCCCACATTTAATGTTACCAATTTGGGAATTAAAGAACACAATCTCGCTTCCGGACTGCTTGATGATTGTCTCAATCGCCTTTGTAAGAAGCTCTCCGTTAGAATTCAATGTGACTTTCTTTTGTTGAAAATCTTCCGCAACATTCTCTTTGCTGTACATATTAGTAGCCTGGCAAAGGAATAAGACCAGAGCAAGTATAAATACCTGTCTGCTTAAAAAGGTTTCTTTAGCATGTTTAATTTTTTTCATTATTTAGTTTAGATTGGATTTTCAATTCAGATTTTTCGTAATAATGACTGTGTCATTCTTGCGCTTTACATCAACTTTTTGAGTAAGTTCGAGAAGCTCCAAAAGATCTTCTATAGATGTCTTGTCGGATATGATCATTGTTACTTCAAGATCTTTGACATCATCCGATAATTCATAGGTAATACCGTACCAACGCTGTAATACATCAAACGCTCCGCTCAATGGTTCCTCGTAAAACTCAATCATGCCACGTATCCAGTCTGGTGATTCATTTCGGTTGGCAATCTGTGACGACATTAAAGATGTGGCATTATCAATCCGTACATTATATCCCGGTTTTAACATAGTCTCCTCTTCCGTTGTACTCACCTTAACCGACCCGGTATAAAGCCAAACAGCGGAAATAGGGCTATTGTCATAGGAGTTGACGTTAAACGAAGTTCCGTAAACTGTAACTTCTCCTGTTTGCAGCTTAACAATAAATGGTTTGCGGGATTCAGTCACATCAAAATATGCTTCTCCCGTAAGAGAGACAACCCTGGCAGAATCATTGAATTCGGTAGGAAAGGAGAGGCGGCTCTGGGAATTAATCCATATTACCGTACCATCCGATAATGTAAGTTGTTGCCTAATACCCCGTGGGGTTACTAATGTATTGAGTTGCTCTGGGGTCTTTTGTAGTTCAATTCTGCTTGATTCAAGTTCGACAGGCCTTTTTTGTGAAGCCTTAATTTCATAATTACTGACTTTTATGTCGCCTGATGTTGTATATGATTCGCCATTTTCGGTAATCAACAAAACATCATCGACCTTAGTCAGCGCCTTCTTATTAACAATTGTCGTTGTTGATTTTTCGGGACTAAATAAAAATAGTGCTACAATCAGAATTGCAGCAATATTAATACTGTAGTAGAACCGCCTTCTTGCTCTTCTCTTTCTTATGACATATAAGAAATGGTTAAAGGCATTGTCGCTATTTATTGAATTAAACTTCTTTAGTAATGAATCTACTTCATTTTCTTCGGAATATTTTTCAATGATTTTCTCTGCTGATTCTATACCATCATCTATATATACAGGATCTTTAATCCTGAATATCTTGACAATACAGTACTTTACAAGATTGTCGATTTTTTTAAAGTCAATCATTATATTCGCTAATTTGCATATATAGCAAATGACCGTTTAAAAATGACTAAACAAAATAAAAAAAAGATCTTTGGGTAATTTTTCACGGAGGATAGAAATACCTCTCCTTTTTTGAGCCCTCACGGTACTGGGGGCCAAATTCAACTTGATTGCAATCTCGGCACAACTATATCCCTCCAGTATCATTCTCATTATTTTACCGCATTCATCAGGTAGTTGGTCAATTGAATAGTTGATTATAGATAACACCTGTGCATCAACAATTGAAGATATTATTGTCTCATTATCCGGAATGACATTAAAGATTGAACTGTCTTTGTTTACTTTTTTGTCTCTATGTATCTTATTTATTGTCTTATTCTTTACTGCGGTATATAAGAAAGACCGTAAATAATTCACATTGTCGAAGGTGTACTTACTTTCCCATAACTGAATAAGCACATCGGTAACAACATCCTCGGCATCCTCGCTGTTTTTTTGCAACAATCCCGAAAAATAAACCAGCTCCTTATAAAACAATTGAAATAACTGCTCAAAAGATTTTTTTTGCCGGGAATTAACACCTGTTATAAAAGCTTTGATGTCGTCCATTTGAAGAAATAGAATATCAGTTTAAAATAGCATAAACACAGTAATATTTCTAGGACTTTCCATGAGACTGATTTCTGTGCCTGTCACAAAAATAGTCAAATATCCAATATTTAGAGTCCTCCCCTAATTTTTGAGGGATGGATAGAATACAGGTACATCGATAGCGTTACCGGGCTTTTTAATGACTTCCTATTCATTGACGGCTCGCTACAAAGCTTCGCTAGAAGGGGCAAGGGCTTCAAATTGAACAACTTCCTTGAAGTGGGGATGGACGTATCGGCCGTATCACAATTGGGGGGAGTAATATTCGGAGTTGAACCAGACCTGTTTTATTGGGCCCCAAATGAAGAATACAAGACGATAGGCTTTGTCACAATTTTCATTGATACTGCAACTCAAAAAATCAAATTAATAAGTGCTACTACAACAAGTGATTTTATGTGATAACGGGGCATTATGGTAATTAATATGCTCGGTCACCTCAAAATCACATGGTGGTCAGCGACACAAAGAAGAGGATTTCAAAAAAAATTCCTCTTCTTTTTTTTGTTCATTTTTCGCAATCCCTTGCCCAAAGCCATTTCCTAACACCATTTGTGCTTTTAATGAGCACTCTTTGAGTTCATCCCCCATTAAGTGAGAGGTTTTTGCTCAAAATAATGGATGCCCTGCTGGTTCTTGATAGTGGTGAATGGCATTTTTTTCATAATTATAACATTGAGGAGTTATCCAAAATATATGAAAAATCAATTAATTCGTCCAGTCAAAAACAGTATTAATCATAATGGAATCTGCATTTAGCAACAAGTATATCGCTATCTCTAACCTGGTATATCAATCTGTGCTCTCCGGAAATTCGTCTTGACCAAAACCCTTGATATTTAAATTTTAAGGGTTCTGGTTTGCCAATACCCGAAAATGGATTTCGAGAAATATCCTTCAAGAGGTTATTAATTTTCTCCAATATCTTTTTATCTGTTTTTTGCCAATACAAATAATCTTCCCACGATTCATCTACAAAAATAAGTCTCATCATATTTCAATAATTTCTTTGGAAAATGATGTGCTTTGTTTAAGTTTTTCTATGGCTGAATCCAGTCTCTTTTCATTATTTTTTGATGAAAGTTCGTGTTGTGTGGCCTTTAGTGAATTATACTCTTCTAATGAAATAATTACTACGCCCACATCCTTACCTCTGTTAATTATAAGAGTGTCCAAATTCATTGTCACCTTATCAAGATATGACTTAATATCTTTTCTGAAATCCGATAATGTTGTAGTTAGCATAATAATCCTCCTTTTGAGTCCAATAATGTACATAATTATGTACAAATATAGATACATTTATTGTTGTTACAAAATTTTCAATAATATATTCCGGTCCGTACTTTTCCTATGCCCTCTCTGCAACCTTAAGAGAAAGCCATTTCCTAACACCATTTGTGCTTTTAATGAGCACTCTTTGAGCATTTCATGTGCAAATTTCAAAAATATTTTATTTATATTGTACCCCGTTATTGGATTGATTCAAAGCCATTAAGTCTTGCAAACACTCAACAATCATCAAAAAAACATTATTCGAAATCGTTGCCTTATTTGTTTCGGCTACTTTGTTTGCACAAAATAATTCTATCAAAGTAAACGGATTGGAAATCTCTTATTGCTATTCTCAAACACAAATAATTGACAGTCTGGGAGCCCCGTCAACAATCATTGAAAACGACCCAAATTTTGAGGGATGGAGGACTTTTTTATACCTTATTTAATATTGTATAAAACCAGCACAATTATCTATAGTTCAGTATATATAAAGATAGTTTAATGAATCTTAGTGGTCAATTAATACTCCGATTCAATAATTATATTAGTACTTACCCATTTGCTATATTCACAACCGTCATGAACTCTCAAACTCAATGCATAGATGCCTGCTCTATCAAATCTGAAAGGGTCTTGAGAGGTGTTTTCACCAGAAAAATCATTTACTATTCCATCCACTATAAGTTCCCATTCGTATTCTTGAACAATGGGGCGTAAATTTACCGGCATATTTGTTTTGAAATAATATAGCTTTCCTACTTGTCCAATAGCTTGTGCTAGATGTGTAGTTGCATCTACCATTCCTACGGCTATAACAGGTAATATCCGAGCCATTACCGTTTTACTTATGATATATTGTTGTTGATTTATGGAATAAATATAACGCACCTCCGAATACTCAGGATCATCTACATTATTTGACCGTTGAACGGTGCAACTGGAAGCATTGCTCCCTACTATAGTTAGGCCTGCTCCAACTTCCCAGTGCAAAAAAGAAGCTCCTGATGGTAGGTTTGAGAATGTATACGTTCCCGTACAAGATGCGCCAATTATATCAGTTCCTGATAAAGAGATTAGACAAGCAGCATTAGAAACACTATTCCGTATTACATTACCGGGTTGCGAGCCAAACCCTAAATTGAAATTAATACCAACATTTTGTAAATGACAATAACTCATAATAGTCCCGCCTGCTAAAGGATTTTCGGGTCTTTGACAGTTACCTTCTACAGCACTACAACCATCTATTGCTGTATTATCTCCATTCCAAACACAAGCATGAGTATGTCGTGAGCCAAACAAGTGACCAAATTCGTGAGTAACTACATAAGCAGACCAGCTATAAGTCGGAACATCCGAATAAGAGTTGTATAGCATTGCTACTGATAATCTGTCTTCAATATTAATACTACATAACCCGTTAAATCCAGCTGCTTGACCACCTCCAATGTTTCTGAAAGTCAACAATTGTCCCAAGTCTCCATTGAAAAAAGCTCTAGTATTCTGAAATTGAGCTAATAAATTGCCTGTAGTTGAAGCACTATATGGATCTGCTGTATTCCATATATGTATTTGAGACAATAAAGTTATTACACCCTCCTTTCGGTATAACAACGCCACTTGGTTATAAAGACCAGTAATAAATGTTTCAACAGATTGTATGCTTCCACGAATTTGGAAAATATCATATTCCGTTTCAAAGTAAAGTCTTACTCTTTTATCAGAAGAAGCTCTTACAGAAAATTCTAATTCTTGAAATAAAACACGTGGACTATATACTGTCGAGAAATTTTTAGCGTCTGTTGCACATGAAAAATCTGGTTTATGCTTGATATTTTTACTATCATAGAAAATATGTACCCCATGTTCATTATCACAAACCAAATCATAATGACCTTTATCCGTCACCACTAATCCCATGACTTCGCTCTCGGCAAAAGTAATTGCAACCATACTTCTATTATCGTCTTTTATAATGCCATGATAATGTCTAATATTTTTGTTGAGTGAATTTTTTTGATTATCACTTGTTGTAATTAGATAATTTATAGGATTTTCCAAAAGCTCAAGTTGCAAACACATATCATTGAGGGGTATGTGTAACATAATAGAAGTACCCAAGTCGGATATAACAGATTTATTATACTCTAAAACTCACACCTCAAAAGGATTGAGAAAATGCTTCTTAATCATCTCATTATGAGTGATACTTTTACCAACAAGAAGAAAAGCAGAAATGGGTTTAAATGCTTCCCCCACTCTTTTTGCCTGTTGAAT
>VSSQ01001262.1_pt1 | contig 10297 bp, 10 predicted proteins | sample 4763081 | NCBI WGS metagenome assembly VSSQ01 (sample SAMN12137344, study PRJNA551015) | bioreactor metagenome | isolation source: SDC9 anaerobic chlorinated ethene degrading culture | place: USA: Knoxville, Tennesee | collected 2015-01-01
TGTCTTCCACGGAAAAACAAAGGCGGTTGTTTTCACGCCAGCCCTTCACAGACAATAAACCACGACCCCTTTTATTCTTAATTCCATGGTACAATGCGTTTTCAACGATAGGCTGGAGCACCAGTTTCAGAATCTGGCAGTTTGCCATCTCAGGCATGTACTCAATTTCATAATCCAGGATGTCCCTGTATCTGATTTTCTGAATGGTCAGATAGCTTTTGACATGTTCAAACTCTTCGCTTACCGTTAAATAGTCTTTACCCTTGTTGAGAGATATCCTGAAAAAGCTTGAAAATGCGCGTGTTATGCTAATAACCTGATCATTTTTCTTTTCTTCAGCAAGCCAGACTATCGTATCAAATGTGTTATAGAGAAAATGCGGTGTAATCTGAGCCTGAAGGGCTTTCATCTCCGATTTCTGAAGATTTTGCTGTTCCCGGACATTCTCTGCAATCAATTCTTGAATTTTGACTGCCATGATATTCAAGTTGTCGGTCAGACCATCAAGCTCGCTTACCTGCGGAAGTTTTACTCTGACAGTAAAATCTCCTTCAGCAATTCTTTTTGACAGGTCCTCAAGTCTCTTGATAGGATTATTGATACTGGCGGTCACTGAACGCTGTGTAAAAACAGCGAAAATCGTAACAAACACTACAGTAAAAACCTGTATGACAGTAAGTACGAAAGTCATGCGCTTATGATGCTCATTGGTAATCGTTGCTGACTCAATCACACGTACAATGAAATCCTGAAGAATGTCTGAAATAAGGGCCGAAACACCCCGGATCTCATCAAGGATTTCCTCATTCTCGCTCACCAGAGACTGGTGAGCCATCTGAATTCCCAACCGGTCCACATTTCGCCTCAGCGTATCGACCGCGCGCCCAGCCACCTCAAGCATCTGACGGTTCTCTCGCTCTTCTGTCGTTCTCATGATGTCTTCAAGGCTCTCGTTGATACCGTCTATAATGGTATATTGGTTGCCTTCAGTGAATTTCTTGTTTCCGGCAACAATGTCCCATATCTCGTTGGAGATATCCATTTTTACCGTCTGATTAAGACGGTTTGTCTTGCTGACATTGGTTATGATAAGGTCATAGCGAACCATTTGGACAACAAACGAAAAAACGGTAATAACCGGAGGTGTTATCATCAGAAGGATTATTATCACGTAGGAAATCTTTATTCTCTCTTTGATGCTTCTGCTTTTAAACACTGAGAAAATCTTATCAACAACGGACATATGATTCTTCATACTAATACCCACGAGGCGCTATGAGTGAAAGGTCATCGGTTTCATAGAACACTTCTTCATGCACATATTGTACTCGCGGAATGCTTTCACCAGCTGCCAGTCTCTCAGCAAGCTTGATGATTTCAGGACCGGTTTTCGGGTTGCACTCAATTACGCAATTTACTTTGCCTTCGCGCAACGCATCAATGGCTGCCTGCTGTGCATCAATAGTGACGATGACGATGTCCTTGCCTGGGCGCAGGCCTCTCTCTTCCATTGCCTCGATGACACCAAGAGTCATTCCATCGTTGTGGGAGTAAATAACGTCGATATCTTCATACATATCGAGAAATTCCACTGCAAGCTCGTATCCCTTTGAGCGAAGGAAATCACCCGATTTGCTGTAGATGATCCGGTACTGCGGATGGTCTTTCAACACTTCCCTGAAGCCTTCGGCTCTTCCGTTCGCCACCGAAGAGCCTTCCGTCCCGAACAGCTCCACGATATTGATGTAATCATCTGTTTCTGCGGAATGTTCACGTGCGTTTTCAAACTTGCTCACTACAAACAAGCCGGCGTTCCGGCCTTCCTTGAGGCTGTCGGTTCCGATGAATCCTGCATAAAGCGATGGATCGGCAACATCAATCTTGCGGTCGGTAACCAGGACTGGAATCCCGGCATCCCGGGCTTCTTGCAGTACATTGTCCCAGCCATCGGTGACAATCGGTACAAACACGATTACATCAACCTGATAGGCGATAAAGGATCGCAGTGCCTTGATCTGGTTCTCTTGTTTCTGTTCCGCATTGTCATATACCAGCTGCACTCCCCGTTCAGCTGCGGCATCCTGAACTGAACGGGTGTTGCATGTTCTCCAGGCGCTTTCAGCACCAATCTGTGAAAACCCTACAATAATCCCATGATCTTCTTCAAATTGAGAGAGCTTCTTTTTTTGAGGGCTGCATCCGACAAGACAATAGATAAGTATGATAAAAATGAGAATACAGAATTGCTTGCTGATTTGTCTATTTTTATGAATCATTGACGGGACCCTTTTGCGTGCATGTAAACTGATTATACATTCACCGCACAAGAATTAACAAGGAAAATTGAGGAGAGAGCCGTCTTCTGGTCTTCTGTAACGTAGTTTGTCCGTTTACCTTCATTCTCCAATCTCCAGAAAGGTTGGATGATGAGTACATCCTCATCATAGGATTCTCCAACGGGACCCTCCTGTTCAGGATTTTCCTTGGATAGGTGATGGTCATCCACTTCAGCGGGCTTGCGGTTTCCTCCCTCATCGTGGACGTCTGGAAGAAACTGGGGCATAAAGACAAGCTTAGGACCGTCGGCAAGATACTCAAGTAAAAGGTTCATGCTAGCTGCACCAAACCCTCTTGCACGACTCGTTCTCCCAATTCTGTGAATGATATGTATGGGAGAACGAGGCAGCTCAGCGTGTAGTGCAAAGGGAAGGAACTCAGAAACTCGTTCTATGCCTTTTCCATCTCTTGGTCTGTGACCTGCTCAAGGATGATAGCGTTTGTCATGTACATCGATCATTTCTCATGGTCAGCGAGCAATTGGCTCTTGAGATCACGTAGACTGCCATCCTTTTGGTATTGATAGATATCAACCGCAGTGGAAGAAGGCCCTGTGCTCACCACAGCGAACGTCCTGCTGAGGAGGCTGCCATCCTTCTCCTTGTAATTGGTGTTGTGGTCGATCCAAGTACCGGTATTGACGTAGTAGTGGCCATTGCCATAGTCGAAGAACACTGGAACATGCGTGTGCCCGAAGAGCACTACGCTGGTATCGCTTTGGGCGTTGTCGACTTCAAACTGCGCTCGTGCCTGGCTTTCGAAATACTTGCTGTCAAGGGCACCCAAGGCTGCAACTGAGAAGTTGGATTTCACACGTACCCCATTGGCCATCTGACGCTCGTCCCATGTCCGTTGATAGTTCGGAAAGAGTACGGGAGCAGATATTTCTCCCTGTTTATTACGTACCGGATACAAATCCTGAATCGAATAGGTATCGTTGTATCCATCGATGCGCATATCCAAAAGCTTGTCCCCGATTCCATCGGTTGGGGTGATGTTTTTGAACACAGTTGCCATGGTCCGATAGTAGGCATACGCTCCGAATTGGTCAGGGTCGTTCACACGATCCGGAACAGTCTCGATCACTGGCAGATCGGCCTTGTAAGAAGGTTTCCCCTTAAGTACCCAGTCTGCCGCGAATCGAGCGTAGAAGTATCCAGGAGGAAACATGGTAGGCCCGTTGGTGAGATGGGCATTGGTTATGGTATCTGGTGCCGAAAACAAATCATACCGGTGGCCATGCTCAATGACGATCTCGTTGCGGTCACCGGTTCGGTACAATCCGACTCCAAGGTGTTGCGAACAGACTTTCATGCCTGGGATCGCCTCCTCGATGTATTGTACGTTGACTGACATGTCATGGTTTCCGACGACATATACCAAGTTGATGCCTGCATCCATGACTTCCTTGAATACGGCAATCAAATCCTGGTTGTTCTCGATGTTCTTGCGGTAGAAGTCCCCCCTGTCAATTTCGACAAAGGAGAGCGGCAGGAACCATTCATCAAGAATGTCCCCGTTGAGCACTACTTCCCGAACATCTGAAGTCACAGCAATGCGCTGCATGAATTCGATGAGATACGGTCGATTCTCCAGAATCTCTGCATAGGCATCTTCAAAGCCAGTGTGAAGGTCGCTTAGCACGATGATCTTGTCTCGTGTGCTTCCGGCATCCCAAAGCGGTTGTACACCAGTAGGTACTGTGGAATCCTGCTTCGAAAAGGTCGTACAGCCAACGAATGTCATCACCAACAAGGCTATGACTACAGAAAAGAGCGTCCGTTTTACCATGGGTAAATCCCCCTATCGAAGTGTTGAAAGGATACGTGCAGATCTAAAAAAAATGACTCAGAGACACCTGCGAGCATCCAGGACCCCTCTGTTTTTCTCTTGTGCAAATGCCTTGTGCTCATGGAAAATATATCCGGTATTTACAAGAAAATAAAGCTTTATGTAGTATTTGATGCAGACGTTCAACCACGCGTGTTCCTTCAGTGAAAGAGATGCAAAGGAACGGTTTCGAGTGAAGAAGAAGGAGTAGCCGCTACCTTACCTTGGGCATACTGCAACAAGCATATCTGTCTTTTGAGTCTCACAGAAAGTGCCATAGCATCCTCGAGCATGATCAAGCGATTTTCAAAAGGTCGGCCAAGTCAATTTGCCCCTGAGTTTCCTGATGCTCAAAAACTATCAAGAGGCTCCCAAGCTTTTCGTGGAACTTTTTTCTTCATCTTCTTTTCAATCACTTTGAAATGTGCTTCTTCTGAAGGACTGATAAGTGTAATAGCTTCACCAAACCTTCCTGCACGTCCCGTTCTTCCAATTCTGTGAATGAAATTTATGGGAGAACGAGGCAACTCATAGTTTATGACAAAGGGAAGGAACTCTATGTCAATTCCTCGGGAGAGCAGATCGGTTGTAACCAACACCCTGAGGTAACCCTGCTTAAAATCCCTGAGCAGGTCTGTCCTCGCTCCCTGAGTCTTCCTGCTATGAATTGATCTGGCCTCAATTCCGTTCTTTTGCAGTTTATCTACTACCCTATCGGCTCTTGCAACTGAAGAAGTAAAGACCAATACTTGTTTCATATCCTGGCTCTTGATAAGGTACCGTAAGAGCGGTCCTTTCTGTTCTTCTGGAACAGAATATGCACTCTGATGGATCAAGTCCAAATCATCTGATTCTTCTTCAATCTTTATCACCAAGGGATCATGCAAAAGAACTTTTTCCAATGCTTGAATCTGATTGTTCAACGTGGCCGAAAACAACAGATTCTGGCGGTGTTCAGGAAGCAACGCAAAAATCTGATCCATTTCCTTCTCAAATCCGACAGTCAACATTTTATCTGCCTCATCGAGAACAACCATCTCCAAGGATGACAGATGAACAGCATGCAAAGAAACCAGTTCCAGCAATCTGCCCGGGGTAGCAACGAGAATGCTTACATTGCTCATAGCCATCATCTGAGGATTGATTGACGCTCCGCCAAACACAGCAAGGGCCTTTATGGGCAACCGCGATTCATAAATATACTGGGAAAACACGGAATGGACTTGTGCTGCAAGCTCTCTTGTGGGAACCATTACCAGCACCCGAATATGCCTATTTCCCATACTCTTTTTCTGTTGTAGATGCATGAGAATAGGCAACACATAACTGAGGGTCTTTCCCGATCCTGTTTTGGCAATTCCAAGAACATCTCTTTTGCCCAGGACTGCTGGAATTACTTCTTTTTGAATAGGATACGGTGTTGCTATATGTTCTCGTTGCAAAACAGCACAAAGAGATTCTGAAATTCCCAGGGAGGTAAATGACATATGAGATTGGTCCTTTGATGCTACTTGTCTAGCATATTTTTCTGATGGAGCGTCTATCCGCAACGAATCATATGCTATTGCCTCTTGAGAGTATAGGGGTGCTTTCATACAGAAGACCAGCGCGTGTTCCATGAGAAAATCGAATGGGTGACTTAAGGATAGGAATCAGAATCCAGTCAGTCATATTCTTCTTCACCCTTGGAATAACCGATACAAGTCCCAATCCAGTCCTCACTCCCCAAAAGTAGGGGTTTCCTAGAAAAAGTACTGCATCAATCCAATAGTGGCTCAGTTCCAGTTCTTTGCTGGTCATTTCTCGTTTGGTTCCCCCAAACAGTCTGCTAAGTGACCTGAGGAGTTATCATATAAATGCAATTAGGTATATAATGTATTTCTGGATAAATAATAAATCCAATGACTGAGGGAAAACCCACTTTTCCCTGTGACGTTTGGGAGCATGCATACGTTTTGATTATCGTAATGCACGCCCATCATGTATTTAATTTCTGGAACCATGTTATCTGAGATTTCATCGTCAATGCTAGTAAAAAGGAAGGCCTTCCCACCATTTTAACAAATATCGGAACTGTATAACAATTGACGGCAGTCTACAGAATGGACATGAGAAAACAACGGCTCTTGCCGAAAAAAGGAAGCAAAGTATGAGCACAATCACTATGAAAGATGGTACGCAATTGTATTACAAGGATTGGGGCAAAGGACAGCCGGTTGTTTTCAGCCACGGCTGGCCGCTCAATTCGGACAGTTGGGAAGCACAGATGATGTTCCTGGCCGGTGAAGGCTATCGCTGTATTGCTCATGACCGTCGTGGACACGGTCGATCAAGCCAGCCTTGGAATGGCAACGATATGAATACCTATGCGGATGATCTTTCCCAGCTCATTGAAGCACTCGATCTCAAGGATGTTGTCCTGATTGGTTTCTCCGCAGGCGGTGGCGAAGTTACCCGCTATATTGGCCGTCATGGCACAAAACGTTTGGCAAAAGTAGCACTGATTTCTGCAGTTCCCCCGCTGATGCTGAAAACACCATCCAATCCAAGCGGTTTGCCACTTGAGGAATTCGACAAAATTCGCCTCGGCTCCCTCACAGACCGTTCTCAATTGTATAAGGATCTTGCTGCCGGACCTTTCTTCGGAGCCAACAGGCCTGGTTCGAAAGTCTCGCAGGGCATGATTGGCACCTTTTGGTTACAAGGCATGACTGCCGGTCACAAGAATACCTATGATTGCATAAAGGCATTTTCCGAAACAGATTTCACCGAGGACCTGAAAAAATTTGACATACCGACGCTGATTGTTCACGGTGATGATGATCAAATTGTTCCAATCGGCCCTGCTGCTCTCGCATGCTCAAAATTGGTTAAGAACGCGATCCTGAAAGTCTATGCAGGTGCTCCTCACGGAATAGCCTACACCCATAAGGACCAGCTTAATGCTGATCTGCTCGCTTTTCTGAAACTTTGATCTCATCGCGGCTTGGAAGACTCTTTTTGGCAATCAGCTACTTCTGAAACAAGCCGAAGTCTTATGGAAAGCAGGCGGTACACTGGCAAGGAGACAATCCATCTCTATGCAGTTGCAGATTTTTTCAATCAGAAGAGTCTTACGAACACCATCTCGGATTTGATGGATACCAAGTTGTGCTCGGATACATTGAAGTCCCAAAACCTTGCAGGCGTAGTACTGCACAGTGGGGTCGGACCGACTATCGTCATACATGATGCCCTATCTTTTTGCATAAGGCCCATACATATACCGTTTGCAGTCATCCAAAATCTTCCCGCCCTACGCTGAGACCTTCACCAAGGGAAAATCTCGTAGCATATCCATAATGAGCTCATGTCCCTTTTCGCTAGGATGGATACCATCCTTGCAAATGAGAGAACTACAGTCTCTATTTATCAAGAAGCCACTGCGAATATCAATAAGCTGTGTTTGAGTCTCCAAGGCAACCGTTGCTACTCGTAACGAGTAGAGTTCCTGATATCTCTCAATATTATCTAAATCGCCGAGCCAGTGTAGAATGCTCTTTCGATCCAAGCCTCCCCTACAGATATGATCAAGATACCTATCTGAGTTGATGGGTGGGAGTGTCATAAGAATAGGTTCTATTGCGAGTGTCCTTAATTGAGCAATCATTGCCTTTAGTGTCTGCCCGAAGGTAATCAACGGTGTCTTTGGTTGGTGTTCGCTATCCGGCTGAGCTGAGACTTCATCCCAAAGGAAATCACAGTCGTTACCACCATATTCGAGTAGCACTCTGTCGCAATCCAAGCCCTTGCCAATAGCCTTCTGGAGCAACTGCATTCCCTTCGTGATTGTGCAACCGAACATAGCACTGTTTTGAAATTGGACACCAAGAGTCGTTCCTAATTGCTCGAATCCATTTTGCTGAAGCGGCACATAGCGATTATCTTCCTCACTATAGACCACACCTTTCAATATCGAATCTCCGAAAATGCGTATTTTTTGTATAACTCTGTTCATGGAATCTGCACCTCCAAACACTATAAACAAATAGTACAGAGTTCAGATGCTGAGAACTATAGCATGTATGTACCATATAGGTATGGGTAAGCCAACTCAGAATGCTGGTATAAACATACTAGCTCTCCATCGAATTGTATTTTGTCATGAGGCGTTCAGCTTTGGTGATCCTGGTCATACACTACGTCAAACAGAGCTCGTAGGCAGCATACTCATGATCGAAGAGATACCCCAGTCTCAGGGCAAGGTGCAATGACTGTTTGGTATGGGCATCCCAAGAAGGAAAGAGACCTTTCTGAAGACAGGTAAGGATGAGCTTTGCTGCACATGCTGCAGCCAATCCCTGCCTTCTCTGCTCTGGATGGGTATCGACCTCAATCTCGATTCCCCCTGGATAGTAGTAATAGGAAGAAGCTCCACTTACCACCGATCCATCCTTGAGAGCGCAGAAACCCAAACCATGTTCGGCGTACAGCTCATAGCTTGGAAACAGAGAAACCAAATCCTTTGACCAAGACCTGGAAAGGCATTGGTGATACAACTGCTCATCAATGGGCTTCAGGACATACCCTTCCTTCAGTGCCTGCACAGTGCGTTGCAGCACTGCTTCGTTGAAGCTGTGCTCATTCTTTTTCAGAGCATAGCGGGTAAAGGCTTTTGCCTTGCCCCCAAAGACTTTTTCGATGAGCCTATTCCATCCTTGGTCAGAACCAACCAGTATCAGATAGGATGGTCCCCTTTTCTCTGTAAACGCTCTGAGAAGAGACTCAGAAGGCTGCCCTCCCAGCCGAGCGAAGTCCCCAAACCGCAATGGCACTGGTGGGCGTTTCTTGGTCATCGGCATACACGTCCCCCATGACTCCCTGCAAGCAGGTAGCGAGCATGGTGTCCTGGAGTCCTTCAAAGAGAAGAGAGGCCTTCTCTGGGTTGTAGAGTTTCTGCATACCCTAGAAGATACCATGAATGCGAAAGGTAGCAAGTATCGGCTGGGCCAATGCCTGAAGATAATGAGAAATGGTCATAGGTAACCCCTTCCTGCATCAGCAAGAAGGGGTCACATTCAAGCAGGTACTCCATTAATTATGAGCAGCCTTAAAACGGTTTCCAACCAAATTTGCGGATACCACCAACAACGTTGAGAAGAAAATCATGATGATGCCGAGGGCTGACAGCCTACCCCACAGACCATCCTCGCTGAAGCGAAGGATCTGGACAGCAAGCACTTCCGTCCCTGGACGGGAGAGCACTACCGAGAGACTGAGCTCACGCAGGAACATAGTAGCCATCAGGACCCAGCCTGAAACGATGCCTGGAACCAACAAGGGAACAACAATCCTTCTCATGGTTGTCAATAGCGAAGCTCCGCACACAGCCGAGGACTCCTCCAAGTGGCTGTGAATCTGCACAAATGCACTGGTAAGCGGGCGAATGCCATAGGGCAGATAGGTTGCAATGTACCCGATGAGCAGAGCCCAAATGGTTGCATAAAGCGGCGTCTTGATGAAGAACCACATGAACCCGATACCAATGACGATACCCGGGAAAGAGAATGAAAGGAAACTCAACGACTCCAGCACCCCCGCAGCTTTGCTCTTCACCTTAACGATGACATAGGCAACAAAGAGGGAGAGAATTGTTCCCAAGGTAGCCCCGACAATACCCAGGAACAAGCTGTTCTTCAAGGAGAGCAGGGAGATGGGATCTTTCATCACCGTCTTCCAATGATTGAAGTTCATCATGGAGAATGCCCTGGCACTGGGAACCATCGAATACGGAACAAGCGAGGTATAGAGCAATACCAGAACAGGAAGCACGATCAATACAAATGAGACGAGCAGCAGAACGATGAAAAGAGGGATGCGCGCTTTCTTGAGCTCGATCACCACCGGCTTGAAGCCCCTGCTGGAGACAGTCACGAACTTCTCGCTGCTGCGGGTAAAATAACGGTACACATAAATCAGGGAAATGGAGATAACCAGAATGCTCATACCGATTGCAGCTGCCTTGCCGTAGTCGGCGACGAAGCCTGTGTTGACCGTTCGATAGATATAGGTTGCAAGCACATATACGCGTCCCGGCATACCCAATACCGACGGAACAGCAAAGGAGGCAAGACAACGCACCACACACAGG
>VSSQ01000633.1_pt2 | contig 10285 bp, 8 predicted proteins | sample 4763081 | NCBI WGS metagenome assembly VSSQ01 (sample SAMN12137344, study PRJNA551015) | bioreactor metagenome | isolation source: SDC9 anaerobic chlorinated ethene degrading culture | place: USA: Knoxville, Tennesee | collected 2015-01-01
AAAACTTAAAATTTAATTAGTGCAAAGCACTTTTTATCAGTTCACAGTTCACAAGGCACAGTTCACAGTTATGGAAATAATTCAGCTTTACTGAATTAAGGAATTCTTATATCAACTCTAAAAGAGTTGATATAAGCTAAATTTCAGAAACTACGTAGTAGTTTCATCCTAAACTATGAATTGTGAATTGTGCACTGTGAACTGAAATGCTTTATTTTAACAAAATTTTATCTATTATTCCGTATGACAGTGCTTCTTCAGCAGACATGAAATAATCTCTTTCCATATCTCTTTCTATAGTTTCAATTGATTGACCAGTTTTTTCACTATATATTTTATTTAATTTCCTCTTAGTTCTTAGCAGCCAATATGTATGAATTTTTATATCTGTAGCTTGACCTTGAAAACCTCCATGAACAGATGGCTGATGTATAAGAATTTCACTATTAGGAAGAGAGTATCTTTTTCCTTTAGTACCTGCTGTAAGTAAAAGTGAACCCATACTAGCTGCAAATCCTATGCATATTGTAGATATATTTGGTTTTATATACTGCATTGTATCATATATTGCCATTCCAGCAGTAACAGATCCTCCTGGACTATTAATGTAAAAATAAATATCAGCATCAGGGTTATCTGATTCAAGAAAAAGGAGTTGTGAAACAATTATACTTGCAGTTGCATCTGTTACTTGTTCATTTAGCATGATTATTCTATCCTTAAGTAATCTTGAGTAGATGTCATAGGAGCGTTCTCCTAAATTTGTGTGTTCGATAACTACTGGTACATAACTCATTTAAATCACCTCTTTAAAATATTATTTTATAAAAATATTAAGCTGCCATAGAAAGCTGACTTGTAATTTTATTCTTTGAAGTCATTATACTTATGTTGTTTCCATTTCGTCTAAATTCTCTTGGAGATATTCCATAAAGTCTTTTAAAGGCCTTTGAAAATACTTCCTGAGAGCTAAACTGATATTTAAATGCTATATCTACAATTTTATCATCTGTATTTAAAAGTTCATTGGCTGATTCCATAAGTTTTCTCCTTCTTATATATTCAGCTACAGGCTCTCCAACCACAGAATGAAAAACTCTATGGAAATGATACTTTGATAAAAAGACATTATCTGCAATGTCTTTAAGCTCTATTTTTTGCATTAGATTAAGTTCTATATATTCAATAGATTTCTTAATACAAGCATCATAATTCATTTCTTATACCTACCTCAATTAATGTTTCTTGTATATTAATTATATTCTAACTTCGTATATAAATCCTGTCTTTTCTTGCTAATTAATAATTGAGGTTTATTTCCATAAATTTCATAGACTAAAGATTACAATATTACTAATAATAAATATATAAAGTCAAATAATATTTATAGAGGTGATATTTATGTCAAAAATGATGAGGAATATGGCAGCTGGTGCTATGATAGGAATGGCAGTAAGTGCAATGGTTTTACCACAGCTAGATAGAAAGGCACAAAGAGGCTTGAGAAGAGCTAGCAAAAGAGCTATGAATATGGCAGGAGACGCATATGATTCAATAATGGGTCATATGAAGTAGAAGAGTAGATTATCTACTCTTTTTTACCCTATAGGAAATTATATTCTAAAAATCCATGGATAAATTGCTTATAAAATATAAGTACTAAAGTTATTTCTATGAGTAAAAAATAGAATAAAGTGTTCGTGCAATATTTTTCTCAGACAAGCTTCAAAAATGCATATGCGCGAAAAAAAACTATGACTCGATAAGCTCGCCTTGGCAATTTTTTTATTTTAATTTCTAAAATAAAACTATAAATTTAGTATATATAATAGTAATATTTTCAGTTTTTTGTAGTGTTTTCGATATAATTAATGATATAATAAATAAAAATGAAAAAATATACTAATTTTGATTATAAAATTTATAATTTGACGAAAAAAATCTAATTTATAGACGAGGTTTATAATAATTACTATTTAAATTTGTTAAATTATGATATAATTGAATAAAAATGAAAAATTATTAATTTATAGTAATGAAAAGGAAGAGTATTGATGGAAATTCTTGCATTAGGGGAAAAGATAAAGAGAAGAAGAAAAGAATTAGATATGACTCTTAAAGATTTAGCTGGAGACAGGATTACTCCTGGCCAAATTAGTTTGGTAGAATCAGGTAGGTCAAATCCTTCTATGGATCTATTAGAATACTTAGCAGGTGCTTTACAAACTTCAGTTGAATATTTAATGGAATCTGAAGAAACACAAGCTGAAAAGATTAGTATTTACTATGAACAAATTGCCGAGTCATATATTTTATCAGGTGATTATATGACTGGAGAGAAATATATAGAGAATGCCTTATATTATGTTGAAAAGTATAATTTAGAATATAGAAAAGCAAAGATACTATATCTAAGAGCCCAAATATATATGGCAAAAGATGAATTAACTTTAGCACAACAATTTTTCTTATCATCAAATGTAATATTCATAAAGAATAATAATTATGAAGAAATTATAAATACTTTTCTTAATCTAGGGAAAATAACTTTAAAGTTGAAAGCTTATCATTCAGCAAGTAGTTATTTGAGACAAGCAGAAAAGGTATACTTAGATAATAATATTGGTGAGGATGCATTACTTGGGGAAATATATTATTATATGGCTCAATCTTATTTTAAAATAGAAAATATAAGTAAAGCTATAGATTATTCATTTTTAGCTAAAAGCAAATTTGAACAAGTTCATAATAGAGAAGAATATGCTAAGACTTTATTATTAATTTCTGAAGAATATAATAAAAAAGGCGATTTAACTAATGCCATTAAATATTCTCAAAAAACATTGGAAGTATATAAAGAATTAGAGGAATTAAATAATGTATCAGAAATTGAGAATAATTTAGGTAAATTATTTTATGAGTTTGAAAATATAGAAGAGTCCTTTAAACATTATGAAATTTCTAAGGAAATAAGGATAAGAAGGAAGGATAATAAAATAATTGAGACCTTAATAAATATATGTGAAAATTATATAAAATTAAAGAATATTCCAAAGTGTGAAGAAATATTAGAGGAAATAAATCTATATATAGAAGAAAATGATATAGAAAAACTAATAGAATTAAAAATCTTATGGTTTAGAATTTATACTATAAAGGAGATGCAAAGAGAAGCAGAGTATACTCTACTTGATAGTTATAATTTAGCGAAGACAAATAGATTACAAAAGCAAGCAGCCCAGCTAGCAATTATGATAGGCAAATTCTATATAGATAATAAAAAGGATTTTGAAGCAGCTAAATATTTAGATGAAGGAGTTAATATTTTTAAGGAAATAGGAATACTTAAAAATTAATTCAAGCGGGGGGTTGAAATGGAAATATTATCAACTGGAGAAAAGATAAAAAGAGCTAGAGTATATAAAGGGATAACTTTAAAAGAATTATGTGGGGATAAAGTATCTATATCAAAAATGAGCTGCATTGAAAATGGTAAAATAAAAGCTGATAAAGAAATCCTAGAATATATATCCGAAAAATTAGGGATTGATTATAGCTATTTAGTAAGAGATGTAAAAGAACAAATAGTTAGTAATCTTGAATTAATAAGAGAAAACTCGATACCAGAAGATGAAATAGATAATGTTATAAATCATAATCTAAACTATGCAATACAATATTCCTATAATGATTTAGCTTTTCAACTTATACATATATTATTTAAATTTTATGTACAAAAAAGTAAGGTTGAAAATATACAATTAATAATATCTCAATATTATGATTTATACCAAAAAAATAATACTCGCGAGAATACAATAATTTACTATATAGATATGGCTACATTTTTTTATAGTATTGAAGAGTATAATGAGGCAATAAATTATTATAGTAGAACACGAGAATTGATAAAAGAAGATACAAAATTTAATGAAGTAAGATATTCATATATTTGTTATAAAGAAGGAAAAACCTATGAAAAATTAGGATTAATAGAGAATACATATTACTCATTAGGAGAATCAATAAAATATATAGATTATATTAATGATAATAAAGACAAAGGATATATATATCATTGCTTTGCAACTGCTTGTATAAAATTAAGGAAAAAAGAGGCAGACAAGTATATAAAATTAGCCTATGAATATCAAAAAGAAGATCCTATGGTTTTAGCATTAGCAAAAGGTAAAAATGGTGAAAGTTATTTTTATGTAGGGGATAAGGATAAAGCCATTAAGGAAATAAAAGAGGGAATAAAGTTATTCCCAGTAGAAAATAAGAAAAATTATGTGAAATTTTTAAATAAATGTATAAGAACTCTTTACAGTAATGAGCAATATGATGATGCTTATGAAATTACTGACGAGGCTTTAAATCTTGCAATTGATACTGATGATATAGTTCTAATAGAAGAAGCATATTACTTAAAAGGAATGATTTTGCAAAAGAAGGGGTCATATCTTCAAGCAGAAATGTATATGAATTTATCTCTGGATTCTCTTTTTAAATTTGCTAACAAAGAAAAAAGATATGAAAGATATTTAGATATGGCTGAAATGTATTATAAACTAGGGGAAGTAAAAGATTCATTAAAATATTTTACTTTAGCAATGAAATTAAATAAGAATTAATAAAAGGTAGTTTTAAAACTACCTTTTTTCTAAATATATCTTTTATATGGATGTAAAATTGCTTTTAATATACTAATTAATGAATATTTAGATGTTATACCAGGCATAAAGAACAAGCCTCTCATTGAAAAATCAACCCTTTCTAAACTTTTAAAGTTTATATTCATATTTAAATTATAGATAATATAAGCAATAAAAGCATTGACTTAAGTAATGATATTTAAGTACATTTAAGTTATTAAAAGCAAATATATATAAATAAAAAAAGTACAAAGAAACCATAATTTTGGTTTCTTTGTACTTTATTTAGTACTTTTTATTAAAATTAGTTTAGCCTCATAACCTCTAAGCTCAGTAATTATGTTTAATATTGTATTTTTTTTGGAATACTTAAAATCTATTTTAGGAAATGAAGCTTTATGAAGTATTTCTTTTTCTTCTTTATTAAGTCTATCAGGAGAACCCATAGATAGCCAATAATTATAAGATGAACCTACTCTCTCACTTATTTCATAAGTTATTATTCTTGAAGATTTTTTTATATTTTCAATATTTAATGAAATTTTTCGCTTATAAATTTTTCTTTTACCTCTTTTATTGAATATATCTTCATAACTTTGCATTTCGTTAAGTTCATCTGTATAAGAGTAAAGTAGTATGCAATATTCATCATCTTTTTTTGTTACTATATATCCATTTTCCATTGCAACTATTTCATTTCCAAGTTTGCTAAGAAGATAATATGCATAATATGATGGTTTTCTTATTCCCATATCATTGACAATACCAGGAGCACCTATAAATACCTCATTTGTTAAACTTATTTCTTTTTCAAGAACATCAAAGGCCTTTAAAAAGTTTAAAGAATTATTATTAAATATAGTATTATGGATTATATATGGAAGCATATAAGCAGTATCATAAATTTTATTTAAGCTTTTATCACAAGTAAATATATCTTCAATTACATCTAAATTATAATCTTCAATAAGAAATTGATGTAATGAATCTTTTACATCTGTTAATATAGCAGGTGTAAATTGAAATTTAAATCTTGAAATATCTATATAATCTATTTCTGAGAAGTATTCAAAGAAACTATTTAAAACTTGCGTATATTTTTCAAATGTGAAATTAGGATTATCTATTAATATAATAGGTTTTAAATCTATATAATCTAAAAATTCTATGACGCTTTTCGCCTTATTCCAATTATAAAAATCAGCTTTGGGGAATACCCCCATATCGCTATTAAACATATTTTCAAGCCTTGCATATTTAAAGTGAAGCTCATCTTGAATTTCTTCTAAAATATCCTTATTATCTTCCAAAAGTAAATCAAAGGCATCATCAAGGTTAATTATGTTACTATAATCTTTTTCAAAAACACTTAATGTTGAATCCATATCTATATGAATTTTCCATAATTTATTTTCGTAGTTGAATCTTTCATAATCCTCAAGTTCATAAGAAAGATATTCAAGTGCATCTTCTAATTTCAAAATTTCAATAGATTTAATGTTTTCAAGTTCTTTATCTGTTAGTTTATTTTTCTTTCTAAATTGCAGAGGAGTACATCCATAGTAATTCTTAAAGTTTTTATTTAAATATCTAACATGAGAAAAACCAACTTCATCAGATATATCTGAAATACTTAAATCACTATCTAATAGAAGCTTAACAGATTCTTCAACTCTAGTTAAATTAACTAAATCAGTGAAACTATATCCAGTTGCATATTTAATTTCATGAGATAAATAGTGAGGACTTAAAAACTCTTTTTTCGCAATTTCTTGTAATGTTATATTGCTATCGTAATTATTAAATATATATTTAGAAATTCTATGATATCTAGCAAGTTGTTCAGTTTTTTCTTTTAATTCTTCTTTTTCATAAGTTAAATAATGAAAGTTATTTATAAGATGATAAAGTAAATCTACTAAAATTGATTCAATTTCTTTATCAAAATCATCAATTTTTTGAACACACTCACACAATAGTTTAGCTAAAAAGGTTCTAAGCAAGTCATATTCTTCACCTTCTTGAGCACCATCATCAGTTGAATTTGTGTAAAAGAAGATATTATTTATATCCTTATAATATTTTTCGAAGAAATAGGGATCTATATGGAATATTAAAACTTTATTATCTTTTTCGCTATATATCCTATGAGCTTCATCAACATTTATAATTTCTAATTCTTTTTCTAGTAATTCAAAAGAGTCTGTATCTATATTAATATTTATGCTTCCCCTTAAGACATATAATATTTCTATTGAATTATGCCAATGTATAGGATATTCTTTTATATTTGCATATGATATTTTAATAGGAGAATCCTCTGGATAGGTTACATACTCTCTTCTCATAAAATCACCACCTTTTATCAATTCACAATTCACAGTTAACGATTAATAATTTTTGTTAGTTCACAATTTTTACAGATAATAATTCAGCAAAGCTAAATTATAAAATTTGAATTTTAGAAACTGCGTAACAGTTTCATCATTAATTGTGAATTGTTAATTTTTAATTGTCAATTTTATTATATTATATACTATAATAAAAAAATACAAAACAAACTTTGACTTTCTTTGACTTTTGTATTATTATAAAAATAAAGGATATAATAAATATATTAAAGTATTGATTGTAGGGAGGCGTGAAACATGAATATTGATAAAATGACATTAAGAGTACAGGAAGCATTGAATAATGCAAGTTTATTAGCAGTTAAATATAATCATCAACAAGTTGAACTAGTACATTTATTTGGAGCTTTATTAGAGCAAGAAGATGGATTGATTCCAAATATATTAACTAAGATGGGAATAAAAACTAAATCCTTAGATGAAGATTTAAATAAGATATTAGAAAAGATGCCAAAGGTTTTGGGTGAAGGGGCTAATTCTTCTGGTGTTTATGCAACTAGGCAAATTGAAGAAGTTTTGGTAAAAGCTGAAGATATATCTAAAAAGTTTGAAGATTCTTATATTAGCGTTGAGCATATAATGCTTGCAATAATTGAAATAGATAAGAATGGTGAGGTAAAAAATTTACTAAATAAATATAATATAAATAAGAAGAATTTCATGGAAGTCCTAAAAGAAGTAAGAGGAAATCAAAGAGTAGAGACACAAGATCCAGAAGGAACTTATGATGCATTAGGTAAATATGGAACCAATCTTACAGACCTAGCTAAAAAACATAAGCTTGATCCTGTTATAGGAAGAGATGATGAAATTAGAAGAACTATTAGAATACTTTCAAGAAGAACAAAAAATAATCCAGTATTAATTGGAGAACCAGGCGTTGGTAAGACTGCAATTGTAGAAGGATTGGCAGAAAGAATAGTTAGAGGGGATGTCCCAGAAGGATTAAAAGATAAAGTGATTTTTTCATTAGATATGGGATCACTTATTGCTGGAGCTAAATATAGAGGTGAATTTGAAGAAAGATTAAAAGCTGTATTAAAAGAAGTTCAAAGTAGCGAAGGTAGAATAATCCTATTTATAGATGAAATTCATACTATAGTTGGTGCAGGAAAAACTGATGGAGCTATGGATGCAGGTAATTTAATAAAGCCACTACTAGCAAGAGGAGAGCTTCATTGTATAGGCGCTACAACTTTTGATGAATATAGGCAATATATAGAAAAGGATAAAGCACTGGAAAGAAGATTCCAACCTGTAGTTGTAGAAGAACCTACAGTAGAAGATGCTATATCTATACTAAGAGGGTTAAAAGAAAGATTTGAAATTCATCATGGTGTAAGAATACATGATACTGCTTTAATAGCAGCAGCAAAACTATCTCATAGATATATTCAAGATAGATATCTTCCAGATAAAGCTATAGATTTAATCGATGAAGCTGGTGCTATGATAAGAACAGAAATAGATTCAATTCCAACAGAATTAGATAACATAAGAAGAAAGCAATTCCAATTAGAAATTGAAAAAGAGGCTTTAACTAAGGAAAGTGATGAAGGCTCTAAGAAAAAGCTAGTAGCATTAGAAAAAGAAATAGCAGAATTAAAAGCTAAAAATGATGAAATGACAGCAAAATTTGAAAAGGAAAAGGGAGCAATAGTTAAATTAAGAGATTTAAAATCTAAATTAGATGATGCAAGAGGAAATTTAGAAGCAGCTCAAAGAAATTATGATTATAATAAAGCGGCAGAGATACAATATAGTATAATTCCATTATTAGAAGAAGAAATAAAGCAAAAAGAAGTAGAAGTAAAGGAAAATTATGAAGGTGCTCTTTTAAAAGAAGAAGTAACAGAAGAGGAAGTTTCAAAAATACTTTCTAAGTGGACTGGAATTCCAGTTACTAACTTATTAGAAGGAGAAAGAGAAAAGCTTCTAAGATTAGAAAGTGAAATGCAAGGAAGAGTAATTGGCCAAGAAGAGGCTATAACAGCTGTTTCAAATGCAATATTAAGAGCGAGAGCTGGATTAAAAGATGTAAATAAGCCAATAGGATCATTTATATTTTTAGGGCCTACAGGAGTAGGTAAAACAGAACTTGCAAAAACTTTAGCTAGAAACTTATTTGATTCTGAAGAAAGTATAATAAGAATTGATATGTCAGAATATATGGAAAAACATTCTGTATCTAGATTAGTTGGAGCTCCTCCAGGATATGTAGGATATGATGAAGGTGGTCAACTTACTGAAGCTGTAAGAAGGAATCCATATAGTGTAATCTTATTTGATGAAATTGAAAAGGCTCATGAAGATGTATTTAATATATTTTTACAAATATTAGATGATGGTAGGTTGACAGATAATAAGGGAAAGACAGTGGATTTTAAAAATACAATAATAATTATGACATCTAATATAGGAAGTAGCTATCTTTTAGAAAATAAGAGTGAAGAAATAGTAGATGATAGTATAAGAACTCAAGTTGAGAATGAAATGAAGTTAAGATTTAAGCCTGAATTTTTAAATAGAGTAGATGATATAATTATGTTTAAACCATTATCAGAAAATGGTATTAAGAAAATAATAGATATATTCCTAAGGGATGTTGTAAATAGACTAAAGGATAAGAATATTACTTTAAAAGTTACTGATTCTGCCAAAACAATGATGGCAAAGGAAGGATACGATCCAGTTTATGGGGCAAGACCATTAAAAAGATATATTCAAAATACACTTGAAAATAATCTAGCAAGAAAGATTATAAAAGGTGAAATTGGCTATGGCTCAAATGTTATTGTAGATATACAAGATGACAAAATAATAATAGAATAATTAACTCTTGTATAAAGCTTAAATCTTAGTTAAGTTAAGAGCATGAGTTAAAAAGTTAAATTTTAATGAAAACAGAAAGAGAAGTAGTAACTACTTCTCTTTCCATTTTTATATTATTTAATTGTAGATTCGTATTGTTGAACCATTCTCTTAACCATTTCTCCACCAACACTACCGCATTGTTTAGAAGAAAGATTTCCATTATAGTCAGAGAAAGGAACTCCCATTTCATTAGCTACTTCATTTTTGAATTTAGCTAATCCTTGTTTAGCTTCTGGAACTAATTTTGTTGCCATAATAAATTCCTCCTTGATTTTAAAATTTAGTATTAATATATTATTTAATTGTAGATTCGTATTGTTGAACCATTCTCTTAACCATTTCTCC
>VSSQ01001263.1_pt1 | contig 10283 bp, 5 predicted proteins | sample 4763081 | NCBI WGS metagenome assembly VSSQ01 (sample SAMN12137344, study PRJNA551015) | bioreactor metagenome | isolation source: SDC9 anaerobic chlorinated ethene degrading culture | place: USA: Knoxville, Tennesee | collected 2015-01-01
GCGGCAAGTACCCTGCTTTATCGAAGCAACCCCTCTATATATTCTTTCAATATCCCCGCATGATTCTGCTCCATGCTTTTTGTGGCAGTCAGCAACGTAACCCTCTCATAGTCCTTTATGGCCAACAAGAAATCATCCAACCCAAGAAAATATCTTAGGTTGGATTGTTTTAAAGGTTGATATCCGGCAAAACAAATATAAATACTAGTTTTTATATATATTTTTAAAAATCACCGGGCAAGTCCAAGATAGATACCTTCTTGTTTGAGGTTTATCTATAGGCTTCATCTTATATGGATAATTGACAAATATATCTTCCAACTTTTTCAATTCTGATAATTTAAAAGGAAATTCTCCTTCTCCTAACCAAACAAAAGAAACATATTGCATTTTTTTGCTCTTACCATTAAAATGTAAGTGACAAATTAGTCGATGATTCTCTAATTCTTTTGCACGTTCTTTTGAAAAAACATTTCTATATAATTCCTGGCTATTCATTTTATCAAAACTTTGGGCATCCACCTCCAAATCGAGGGAAAGGTCATCGAATTTGATATTTTCTACTTCCAAACGAAGAATACGACCATTCTCTTTTTGAACGTACACTAAATTACCTTCCTTTAAAATGGTTCTCTCATATTTTGTTGAGGGAGAAAACGCTTTTTGTGCATAACAATTATCTGAATTTACAAATAACAAACAGCACAGGACTAATAAAACTGCATATCTAATCATAGGTATTAAAATTTAAAAGGTTCACATAATCTCCCACAATACAGCTCACTTCATATTAACATAGTTATTATCAAAGATACAAATATATTGATTAATTTCAATAACGGTTAGTTAAAACAATCTGTTTTCTAAGTATTCTTTTAAGATTCCGGCATGATTCTGCTCCATGCTTTTAGTGGCAGTCAGCAACGTAACCTTCTCATAGTCCTTTATGGACAACAATAAATCATCCACCGCTTTAGAATTACCCAGTTGCTTGATGTACAAACTTGCAAAGAGGTCCCACCGCTCCTCTTTATTCTCGTGAACCCATTTCCGAAGCTCAGAAGAAGGAGCCAAATCCTTATTCCATGAGTTACAGAGCAACGCCTCCTTCTTTACCCCTCTGGGCCAGAGCCTGTCTACTAAAACCCTGTATCCATCCTCCGGATCAAAGTCGTCATACACCCGTTTAATCGCTATACGTACCATAAGCCACAGATTTTAAAGCATCCACAAATTGTATTTTATATGTCAATTTATTCATATATTTGTGCGTATGATAGATTCAATCTTAAATATAGTATTCTTTATTGCTTCCTGGACTTTCGTACTGCTTATGCTTGCGGGAACTTTGGGAGGCATTGTCTATGTGTTTTCTCAACTTTTTACATCAAAAAAACGAATAGAGCTGAATACTAGGACTGTCTGAAATGGTATACTTGTAAAAAAGAAATAAGCCGGTTGCCCGGCTTATAGGGGTTAGCCTTTAACACCCGCTGTAGCTGTTACAGACGCTCGCTGCCCCCTTGCCCCTCAGGTTTTGCCTCTGCTTAACCGGATGTTATAAGCTGATACAAACTTACAAATTAAAGTGTAATATTTAACGATTTGACAAATTATTTACATTTGATTCCGGAACAAATTTTGGACGAAGCTCCAGACATCATGGCGGAAACTTTTACAAGATCATCCGAAGCATTTGCACCCATCCAAAATCAAATATGCATTTTTTATGACTTAACAAACAATTCGGAATCTACCAAATCAGAGAAGTCTGGCAAAACAAAGGCAAAAGTGAAGGGATATCACCGTTTTCGGTGGATGCATATCACCGGAATAGCTAGAATAATCAGTTTCAATTCAAGCATTGTACGATTATAAGTACTGTATTTTTCTCATCAAATGGAAGCATGATACAATTTCAATTCAAGCATTGTACGATTATAAGGCTACCCTTACAGCGGCCTACGCTCCTGTAGCGGTATTTCAATTCAAGCATTGTACGATTATAAGCCGGCGCGAACCATCGTGCAGAACCAGTTATCAGATTTCAATTCAAGCATTGTACGATTATAAGGATTGAGTCCTGCTGCCTCGAGTCTTGCCATCTGTATTTCAATTCAAGCATTGTACGATTATAAGGAATAGAGCCATTTTTTCAATTGATTCCTGCATGAATTTCAATTCAAGCATTGTACGATTATAAGAAGCTATCGCGAAGGGTGTAGCAGCAGCACAGTATTTCAATTCAAGCATTGTACGATTATAAGTATACATGGGGTACGGCTGCAACGACTAACTCGCTTATTTCAATTCAAGCATTGTACGATTATAAGTTGATGAAATAACCCAATATAAAGAAAGTACGTTTATTTCAATTCAAGCATTGTACGATTATAAGTTAGTGCGGAAGCCAATTCCTCAACCATCTTTGCGTATTTCAATTCAAGCATTGTACGATTATAAGTCAAAATTGTGTATAATAGCCTATCACAATAAGACATTTCAATTCAAGCATTGTACGATTATAAGGCCTTTCCACTTGAATTCGAGCAGCTCTGCTTCGACCATTTCAATTCAAGCATTGTACGATTATAAGATCCTCGTTTGGCTCATTGCATAGAATGTCATATGTATTTCAATTCAAGCATTGTACGATTATAAGTTCTCCGATAATATGGACCTCTCAAGCTCTTTCGTATTTCAATTCAAGCATTGTACGATTATAAGATATGGAGTCTGCAGTGGATGTAAGTAACGCTCTTGTATTTCAATTCAAGCATTGTACGATTATAAGGAAGCTGGAAGAAGTGATGTTGTAAGCGTTCCAAAATTTCAATTCAAGCATTGTACGATTATAAGATGAGAAGTGTGTTTATTGAATTCCGGAATCTCAACAATTTCAATTCAAGCATTGTACGATTATAAGTATTGAGGAAGAAGTTATTGAGATAGAATCAGATATTTCAATTCAAGCATTGTACGATTATAAGTCCGAGCGGAACAAAATCATCATCTTGAGATGTAGAATTTCAATTCAAGCATTGTACGATTATAAGCCGTCCGACCTTACAGTATTTACCAGCAAGCGCACCAATTTCAATTCAAGCATTGTACGATTATAAGCATCTTGGAAGCTGCAGCCAGAATAAGAACCTCTATTTCAATTCAAGCATTGTACGATTATAAGACTGGGAGATAGGAGCGGATAATATAGCAGGACAGTTATTTCAATTCAAGCATTGTACGATTATAAGTATTGGTGTGCTCGTTCACCTGGAACACCTTCTGGATTTCAATTCAAGCATTGTACGATTATAAGTTTCAATTCGGTATAGCTTTCCAGCAGCTTGCACAATTTCAATTCAAGCATTGTACGATTATAAGCCGGACGTTACCCGAAGAACTTTGTCTTCAAGGGTATTTCAATTCAAGCATTGTACGATTATAAGAAAACCAGCGAACGCAAAGTGCCGTTAAAAAATCAGGCATTTCAATTCAAGCATTGTACGATTATAAGTGTTGGAGGGTATATGCGCAAGACAGGGTTTGCTGTATTTCAATTCAAGCATTGTACGATTATAAGCAGATTGCGGGTCGCCCATTTGATCCATCAAAAATAAATTTCAATTCAAGCATTGTACGATTATAAGTCCTGACAAAAACGGCAACGGTAAAGTTGATCCGATTTCAATTCAAGCATTGTACGATTATAAGTGACCACCATCTGGGTGTCTACCATGTTGGTATATCATTTCAATTCAAGCATTGTACGATTATAAGACGATGCGCCCTGATTATGATTTAGTTGATGCATATTTCAATTCAAGCATTGTACGATTATAAGATACAACGCCTTCGACCTCGTACGCATACATAAGTTATTTCAATTCAAGCATTGTACGATTATAAGTTGGAATGTCGTTCCCGGTACTGAATCGGGACAAAGAATTTCAATTCAAGCATTGTACGATTATAAGGTTGCTGAAATCTTCCGGAACACCTAACCGAAGTATATTTCAATTCAAGCATTGTACGATTATAAGATAGCCCCGAGTTGATACCCACCAATTCGACCAGAATTTCAATTCAAGCATTGTACGATTATAAGTTGCAAAAGATGTCTGTCTTATGTCTTTCTGTCTTTGATTTCAATTCAAGCATTGTACGATTATAAGCGTAGCCGACTGTTTTTCCGGAACAAAATCTTTCTTATTTCAATTCAAGCATTGTACGATTATAAGTACGGAACATTGAACACCGCAAAAAAGGTAAACGCAATTTCAATTCAAGCATTGTACGATTATAAGTATGCTGTTTTCAAGAACCTTCTTCTCTGACTCTATTTCAATTCAAGCATTGTACGATTATAAGAATAATTGAGCAATACAGGCCTCAGGGTAGACTATGATTTCAATTCAAGCATTGTACGATTATAAGCACAGCAGGGCGGGGGCAACAACGGAACGTCTTCTAATTTCAATTCAAGCATTGTACGATTATAAGGTAAGGAGTGCGCGGAGCGTTACGCCAAATTCTTGAATTTCAATTCAAGCATTGTACGATTATAAGAATAGCCGCCCCTGTGAAAGCCGCCGCGCTGTTCGGTATTTCAATTCAAGCATTGTACGATTATAAGACTGCCTACGTTGAGATAAGCAAGTCATTAGCTCTATTTCAATTCAAGCATTGTACGATTATAAGGATTGGCTTGCAGTCGTCCGGCCGTATCAACTCCCAATTTCAATTCAAGCATTGTACGATTATAAGATCAACCGCTGAGGCGATCGCCAAAGGGGTAGCTTATTTCAATTCAAGCATTGTACGATTATAAGGTAAAGATTAAGATACCTGTATACAGAGCGTTCGGAATTTCAATTCAAGCATTGTACGATTATAAGGCCCGTGACACACAAGTTAATCAAAGAAATTTTTGTCAATTTCAATTCAAGCATTGTACGATTATAAGCACTGCGGCTATCGCCTCGTCGATTAGCTGCTCCAATTTCAATTCAAGCATTGTACGATTATAAGATAGACGAGGACCTATGCGCTTGGGTGGGTTTCAATTTCAATTCAAGCATTGTACGATTATAAGGTTGCGCATATCAAGGTTGAAGACCATTAAGCACAATTTCAATTCAAGCATTGTACGATTATAAGTGTAATTAGCTGTTACGCTCATACGCACTTACCGAATTTCAATTCAAGCATTGTACGATTATAAGACTTAGGTGATACGCTGTTAGACCTCGGCGAGGCCAAATTTCAATTCAAGCATTGTACGATTATAAGGACGGAATCCCCGAGCGTTGTAGTTCATTATGCCGTATTTCAATTCAAGCATTGTACGATTATAAGAGGTAGGCGGGATTGGCTTACAGGCGACAGCCTCGGATTTCAATTCAAGCATTGTACGATTATAAGAAAGATCCGGATCGGATATGGCCTCGATCTTCTCGATTTCAATTCAAGCATTGTACGATTATAAGACCTATAAGCCTTTTGTTTTTGTCCGCTGCAATTCTATTTCAATTCAAGCATTGTACGATTATAAGCCTTATGCTCCGGAATGCCTCCGGTCAGTACAGACATTTCAATTCAAGCATTGTACGATTATAAGCTCGTCGGCTGCATCGCCCAGATAGGTCAGAGCCAACATTTCAATTCAAGCATTGTACGATTATAAGCCTTGTTGTTATACCCGTACAAATTAAGGGACAGCTATTTCAATTCAAGCATTGTACGATTATAAGAAGGAGTATGCACATATAAAGCCCGCAGATTCATTCTGATTTCAATTCAAGCATTGTACGATTATAAGAAGCGACCAGAGGCCCACGAAGAACGACCCACAGTGATTTCAATTCAAGCATTGTACGATTATAAGAGAATAAGGTGTTATAAACATAATTAAATACCCAGATTTCAATTCAAGCATTGTACGATTATAAGATTTAAACTAGTCGCATACGGGCTTCCTATGCCCGATTTCAATTCAAGCATTGTACGATTATAAGCGAGGCGCGGGTGCTGGCATGGGTGGCGGGGGAACAAATTTCAATTCAAGCATTGTACGATTATAAGAACGGCTTCGGCGTAGTTATATCTGCCAACTCCCGATTTCAATTCAAGCATTGTACGATTATAAGGTCTAAGGCCGCCCGGTTAACCGCCCACCAGAAATTCATTTCAATTCAAGCATTGTACGATTATAAGATCGGACAGGCGTACTGGAACAGGCTTGAGAACGTTATTTCAATTCAAGCATTGTACGATTATAAGGATAAAGAACCTTATTATTTCAATGCCTCCTCAAGTATTTCAATTCAAGCATTGTACGATTATAAGCTGAACGACGACTAAAGGCCTTACAGATTGAGTCGAGTATTTCAATTCAAGCATTGTACGATTATAAGTTGACCGCCGATTTAGGTAGGCTGACCGTCCAGCTTCATTTCAATTCAAGCATTGTACGATTATAAGAGAAATTGAGGCTATTAAAATTGAGGAGGATTAAACAATTTCAATTCAAGCATTGTACGATTATAAGTAATTGTCTGAATATTTATTTCAGTATTCACAACACATTTCAATTCAAGCATTGTACGATTATAAGCAAGTAATCTGTGAAGATCTTACAACATACTATGCCATTTCAATTCAAGCATTGTACGATTATAAGCTAATGAATATGTTTGGTGCTCTTACATGGGTATATGCCATTTCAATTCAAGCATTGTACGATTATAAGTGTATGTTTTCTTTGTATAGTCGGCATTATCCACTGATTTCAATTCAAGCATTGTACGATTATAAGAGCAACCGATTTAAACTGCTTAAATGATCTGTCCATTTCAATTCAAGCATTGTACGATTATAAGAGCATTTATCACTAGCACGTCAACATCCTTATACATTTCAATTCAAGCATTGTACGATTATAAGCATGTCTGAGTACCGATTTGGACTGATTCTATTTATTTCAATTCAAGCATTGTACGATTATAAGCCTCAATGGTTATACACAACCCTTCGGTTGATGCTATTTCAATTCAAGCATTGTACGATTATAAGCCTGTGTCGGTATGTCCCATCCCCATAACGCTGTATTTCAATTCAAGCATTGTACGATTATAAGTAAACACAGCCCGGATATTCCGCATATGAATTCCCCATTTCAATTCAAGCATTGTACGATTATAAGATTGACCAATTAGGCCTAGAAGGTTATGGAGCATTTATTTCAATTCAAGCATTGTACGATTATAAGGCTAAACTCGCCGCCGTCCAACAGCTTATCGAATAGATTTCAATTCAAGCATTGTACGATTATAAGAAGTAAGTTTGTAATGTAGTAAAATCGGCACTCGTATTTCAATTCAAGCATTGTACGATTATAAGTTTGTTGAATCAGCCCAACCTATTTCCTCTACAGAAAATTTCAATTCAAGCATTGTACGATTATAAGTGGAGGTTGAATATAATCATCGATCTTCATAAAACGTAATTTCAATTCAAGCATTGTACGATTATAAGTATACCGCGAAGCCTCTTCGGCCGAAGCGGAATACATTTCAATTCAAGCATTGTACGATTATAAGTAATGATTGGCGACAGCGGTCACACGGTTTCGAAATATTTCAATTCAAGCATTGTACGATTATAAGGTCTCACTAGTCTGTAGCACCTCTGAAATAGATAAATTTCAATTCAAGCATTGTACGATTATAAGCACTTCGATCATGCGCGAGACCAACCGCGAAAGTCTATTTCAATTCAAGCATTGTACGATTATAAGCCAGGCAGGAACAACATATTCTCCTCTATGAACAACACATTTCAATTCAAGCATTGTACGATTATAAGGTCTCGGCGGTTTCGCGGGCCTGTTCTGCTTCGGTTATTTCAATTCAAGCATTGTACGATTATAAGAAGAAGTCTATTGGCAATGCTGTCGAAGTTACAAATTTCAATTCAAGCATTGTACGATTATAAGACAATTACTAAATCCGGTAATGGTTAGAAATACATATTTCAATTCAAGCATTGTACGATTATAAGTGGTAAGCAGCGGTCCGAAGTATATCATCACCTTCATTTCAATTCAAGCATTGTACGATTATAAGATCCGTGCATTTAGTCAACACTATAACCGGGACATTAATTTCAATTCAAGCATTGTACGATTATAAGATTCCCAGATGGGTCTAAAATCAAACCCTTAGATGTATTTCAATTCAAGCATTGTACGATTATAAGTAAAACCCTTCGGCATGACACCCCAGGACGAACTAATTTCAATTCAAGCATTGTACGATTATAAGAAGTGCGCAGCTTGCCTGACAAATCGAAGGAACGACATTTCAATTCAAGCATTGTACGATTATAAGGTCTAAATTCGTTTCGACAACCGTTTTTTTATCCCAATTTCAATTCAAGCATTGTACGATTATAAGAAATTTGTACCGGCCACACTTGCCTCTGTAACCTTATTTCAATTCAAGCATTGTACGATTATAAGAAATTCTTACTTGAAAACGTGGAAATGGGATACAAAATTTCAATTCAAGCATTGTACGATTATAAGACAAACAGTTTGATTTGGCTATTGTTGATCCTCCGTAATTTCAATTCAAGCATTGTACGATTATAAGTTAAAGCCACAGACGGATATTTTTATTTTGTAGTTATTTCAATTCAAGCATTGTACGATTATAAGTTGAAGGTCATATATATTGGATGATAGACGCTTAATTTCAATTCAAGCATTGTACGATTATAAGACCGTATCAACTAACCTCTCTGTAATCGTTGTCGATTTCAATTCAAGCATTGTACGATTATAAGTCCAATAACCTATAAGGAGATGCATTTCCTCCCGTATTTCAATTCAAGCATTGTACGATTATAAGGTAATCAAATTTTTAACAGAGTTAATAGCATCAATTGCATTTCAATTCAAGCATTGTACGATTATAAGAGGATGATCCGCCGTCTTTTCTGGTAACAGATCCATAATTTCAATTCAAGCATTGTACGATTATAAGTAGCAAGAAGGACTTTTACGACATTTACCAGACATATTTCAATTCAAGCATTGTACGATTATAAGAAAGATGCCATCAAGGAAGTGATGGAAAAACCCGATTTCAATTCAAGCATTGTACGATTATAAGGCAATTCCAAATTATGACAAAGGGTTTTAATCAGCATTTCAATTCAAGCATTGTACGATTATAAGACGTAGCCTGTACAGCAAACGGTGATTTCTATTTATTTCAATTCAAGCATTGTACGATTATAAGTAGATAAGTTTACTTCGGTTTGTGGATTTAAAAAATTTCAATTCAAGCATTGTACGATTATAAGTAAACAATCCTGGCAACATAAGAATAAGCCAAACGAAAATTTCAATTCAAGCATTGTACGATTATAAGACAAAGGCGAGGTTATATTATATACTCGTTATACAAATTTCAATTCAAGCATTGTACGATTATAAGATTTGCCACAAAAGAAACTAAAGAACAAAGCATATTTCAATTCAAGCATTGTACGATTATAAGAAACAGGATGTTAATGATTTAGTAGGTATAGACTGATTTCAATTCAAGCATTGTACGATTATAAGCGTGCCAACACCACCACTTAACACATCATTATACTAATTTCAATTCAAGCATTGTACGATTATAAGTGTTGAGAAATTTTGTCTTACTGGGTTAGATGGCAATTTCAATTCAAGCATTGTACGATTATAAGCAAAGGAATTGATTACGCAGAACCAATATATAACATTTCAATTCAAGCATTGTACGATTATAAGGGTACATTTAAAGCAGGATTATCGTTAATCTCTAATGCATTTCAATTCAAGCATTGTACGATTATAAGTCATCTGTTATTAATAAGCATAGCATCATTTTCTTATTTCAATTCAAGCATTGTACGATTATAAGAGAAAGCTGTTGCGTGACCTTTTAGTCCGTAAATAATTTCAATTCAAGCATTGTACGATTATAAGAAGCTGCAACCAAAAAGTATGTAGACGATTCAACCGTATTTCAATTCAAGCATTGTACGATTATAAGCTAATGTTGCCAGGATTATTGAGCCTTAACCCTCTATTTCAATTCAAGCATTGTACGATTATAAGCCGTTTATCTGACAAAAAAACATTGTTGATAATCAGCTGTTTGATGAGGCGAATATAGTAATTATTTTATTGAAAAGTTGTCGATGTCTGATTATATGTTTTTACCAGTACATCGACAACCATTGTA
>VSSQ01001264.1_pt1 | contig 10281 bp, 12 predicted proteins | sample 4763081 | NCBI WGS metagenome assembly VSSQ01 (sample SAMN12137344, study PRJNA551015) | bioreactor metagenome | isolation source: SDC9 anaerobic chlorinated ethene degrading culture | place: USA: Knoxville, Tennesee | collected 2015-01-01
CGTCCTCTTCCTTCATTTTTACATCTCTTAATGACAACTTTACCGTGTTTTCTTCTATTTCAATATCGGCAACATTACCTTGCATGTTGAAACTCAGGCCATTGTCTTCTATATTATTTGGATTAATACTTAAGCCCTCTGCCTTTTCTGTAACAACACCACTTTCCGCAATCTTACAAATCATACTGTGTCCTTCTACTTGCTCACCGGTTATGTAGTTATACCCTTCCGTAGATAATATAAATTCATTTTCATTTGCTGCTAGCTTTAAATCATACCTATAACCATCAGAATTAAATAAAAAAATCTTTTCAGGCTTGTTTTTATTTACATAGAAATAGTCAGTTGAAACATAGTTTAATTTTTCATCATAATTAGCTGATGATACAATCAAAAAATCTTTATTGATACCAACAGGAGTTACATACTTATATTTATCAAACATAAACATATTCTTGTAAGCTTCATCTAATGATACGATTTCCGTCAGATAATCACTTGCCGGTCTGCCCATTCCTATATTATAAACCAGGTAATAGTTTGAAGTTTTAAATTTGCCTTTTCCAAAGGTAGAAAATTTCTGTAATTCATCGAATAACTCATTTGTCTTTGCAAAGTAAAAGTTATTGTGACCCCTCTCACCATAAAACGGAATATCGTCAAAATATTTTTCATCAAAATATATCATTCCATAATTATCATCATACATATCACTATAGGCAATAGTGTAATAACCTTCACTTTCGATTTCTCCGGCAAAACGAATCTCAATGCTGTCAGATACTTTTTCTCTGGAAATCCATTTGACAATAAGTCCGCACACCTGGTCTTTTACTTTGACATTTTCATCTAACTCATTAGTTTCATAGGTCTTGCCTTCGTATACTACGGTACCTATTTCATCAGTTAATAGTATATCATTTAATACAAATGATTTACCAATTTCATCCCAATCAGCTTTCACTTTTACTTTGTATATTCCTAATTCATGAGGGAGATTTTCCACCTTGGACATATTATCATAAAATAATAAAAAGCTTTCGGATGAAAAATTGTATTTTTCACTTATGATTTTACTGCTTTCTTCATCAGGTACAAAATATATAGCGCCACCATTATGATTTTCCGGATAATCAAAATTGCCATCTGTTATAATTTCACCTGTTAAATATTTTGTTCTGTCAATTTCCTCATCCTCTATTGGTTTTTCAGTAACTTCTGTTTTTTCCGGAACAGTATTTGTGCATCCTGTAATTAAAAAGATTAGTATCATAATTATTAAATTAATCCTCTTCACATTATACCTCCAATAAGTTGTTACTTTCAACATTAGCAATTTCTATATTATTTATTTTTATAACATTTATCTGCATAAATTATTTCATATATTTATTCTAATTCATCTATGCAATATCTAACGATGTCTACCAATTCATCTTCAGCTCCCAAACTGAAGTTAAAAATTACTCCTTGTCCGCCGCCTGCTCCAATAGCTGAAATAAAAATATCATTGCCATGACCAACTACTGTTAAACTTAAACTTGCCCTGCTTGAGTTTCGCATAAAATATTTATCATATACACGAACTGCTATATATGAATCTCCTGAACTGTAGTTGCTTTCATCAACTAAATTCATTGAAAAACCACTATTCATAATTTCATTTTCAAGTTTGTTTATTATTTCCTGAAAATTACCGATTAATTTCTTTTCATACTTTGCCATAATTGACCTCCATAAATACACATATTACGTACTATACACCTATTCCGGCATCAAATCTAAAATCCTTAAATCCTAGCAATGATTCATCTCTCCGTTTACTCAGTCATCAATTCCCAGCGCATGCCAAATTTATCAATCAGGGAAACAAAGCAGGAGCTGTATGTCGTATTTGTCATAGGAGTAATCAAGGTAGCACCATCTTTAATTATTTCATAGGCTTTCTTAACGTCCGCTGCCATCTCAAAGGTGACAACTAGGGACAATGTATTCCCAGCGGGAATCGTATCATCTAACAAATCAGAAAGGAACATCCGTTGATTTCCGATATAAATTTCCGCATGATATACTAATTCTTTATGACTTTCATCCTTTACCTGATAATCCTGCGGGTTTGCATCACAATTAAAAAGCAATTCTTTTACTTCCGCTCCAAAAGCTTGTCTGTATAGTTCAATAGCTTGCTTGCATTGACATCTAAAATGAAAATTCGGTGTCGCTTTTAACATTTTTTTATCTCCTCCTGCCACACAATTTATAAATTCCCACAGTTCAAATTACCTGACAAATTCCTATTTATTGTTTTTTAACAAATATCGCATGTCGCATTTTATTACTTATGCGACGAAATATGTGAAATACGCAATAATATAAAATTATAAATGATCAATTTTCGTGCCAAAAACTCTGTATAATTTTGTGAGTTGTAACTTATCATCATACCACTAAAGGAAACTCACTGTATAATAGAATGGCTGTGAATATAAAATTCTTCCTGACTAGGTATGATTTCCTTCTCCATTTTTTCCAGACTTTCATCAAATCGCTCGGCTTCTTGTTCGTTTATATTCATCACAGGGCTTTCATAGTAAAACCATTTTCTTCCGTCCAACACACCCTTCTTCAGTTCTTTTACCATCATTGCTGATGGGCATGTTCCATTCTCATGACATATATTGTACTTTTTACAGCTCTTAAAGCCTCGGCTTACATAATTGTATGGGTTTCCGTATATTACAATCACGTCATAGCCAAGTGCAGCCGCTTTTTCAAAAGAATGCTCCATAAGCATTTTACCGTAACCCATTCTTTGGTATTCATGCATAATGCAAACCGGACCGAAGGTGAGAACTTCTTTTTCTTCCCCAGACTCATCAACCAGTTTTGCCTTTGTATACATGATATTCCCGATAATCTGATTATCTGCTTCAATCACCAGATCCAACTCAGGCAGAAAATCCTTGTGGGATCGCATAACATGAACTAAGTAGTGTTCAATGCACCCCGGAATATATAAATTCCAAAAAGCATTCCTTGTGATTTCTTCTACTTTCTTATAATCTGTTTCTTCTTCAATCCTAATCTTAATCATTTTTTCCATTTGTAAACCTCCTATAAATTAGCTAAAGAATTTAAATCATACCACGCGACGAGGGAGTACTCCTAAAAATCAGTTTTTAACCCGCCCGCTCCATTTTCATCAATAAGCGGCTGACCATCCTTAAAAAATGCAATTGTTCTGTTATCGCTTGTTTTTATTTCTAACGAAATATATTCTTCTGTGGTGTTAATCGTCTCTTGTATCATATCCTTGACACTTCTGATGTCATTGGAGGAAGAATCGACGGTTATTATTATCCATAACGGACAGGAAGGACAATAATTTGAAATATCGTAGTCGCCGGACAGCTTATATATATCATTCAAATCTGTTGTTTCCTGATAAAACTTACTGTAATTTAAGGCTTTTATCGGTATCTGATTTGCTTCCATAATATCTTGCAGTAAGTTTGTCAGCTCAAGCGCACCCTGTTTTTCTTCTAAAATATCATAATTTTGTACCATATTATACTCTTTGGAATACTCGTTAAACGTCAGGAAGACATAGGAATCTAATTTTTTTGAAAATGCCCTGAATGTTTTTACGTTATGTTCTGGTATTGTCTCATCTTTGCCATCATAAAAAGTGGTCCCATCTAAAATAAATTCATGTGTTTCGATTCGTTGGGGGATTATTTCTATATTTATCATTTCGATGTCAGTAACTATATCTTTTGTTTTGGAATTCATATATGCCTTAACGTCTCTTATTTCCCCTGTGCCTTTATCGCCATTTAAATCACAGCCAGACAAAACAAATATCAAAATACATAATAACGTGAAGATAGCTATTTTTTTCATCATACACTCCTTTGATAAGCTGCCCGATGAATTCTTATTAGTCGGTTTTTATTTTGTACCATTATATTAATAATTTATATTTTTAATAAATATATCAATATAATCTTTATTATTATAATACTTATATCCGCTCATAAAGTAGTACTTGTCTTCATTTATTTCTATATAAGATTTATATCTTGGGTCTATCTCATCAATATGAACTTCAAAATTAACTGTAGAATTTGTTCCATTAAGTTCATTAGTTAATTCATAATCTGCTAAAATGAAACCAGATATTACATCATATTCCGCATGTCCCCCACATTTTATTTCACTTTCATTAATTTCAAAAAGAATTTGGTTGTTCTCTATTTTCCAATTTCCACTTAGATAATTAATTCTATTATTATATTCTTCAGCATCTTCTTTTGTATCATAGCCATAACCAGAACCATAATACTTGAAACTGTTGTCTTCAAAAAATATGAGTATCTTTGAATACGTGGCTCCTAATGTGGGCCCACCAAACTGGAGAACACTGTTTGTCAGTATTTCCTCATCATTAAGACCATAATCTACTATGGTAAATTCCCCTCTATGATTAATTGTTTCACCTATATTGATTTTTTCTTCATATATTTCTTTAGTTGAAAGTTTCTCGTCTTTCACCCATTCGTCATTATTAAAGGTAAAACTGTTTAGTGCATGTTCAGTTCCTTTCCTAATAAATGTATATTTTGAATCAGGACATTCTGCATACTCAAAATCAATTATAAAGACATTATTACTCCAATTCCCGCCAATTGCTTTTACATAATTTTTATTACTTTTATACAAGACAAAAGTACCATCGCTATTAGCAACCAGAATATCATTATTTTGCTTGTTTTTATATGCTATGTTAACTTGGATAGGTTCGGAATGATTTATACTACCATTTTCCATATCCGTAGCAGTATACATTTCATTAGAACGGCTTATAATTAAATAAATACTTAAACATATTAAAACAATCGACAAAAAAGCCTTATTCATATTCCCTCCCATTTTACATCACATATTCATTATAATTTCAAATGATAACTGATTAATCTATATGACAGGTAATTTCTGCAATTCTTATTGATTCCATAAGCAATTCTTCATATTATATTTAATGAAAGTTCCAAACAATTTACTTCACAATATTCTACTGATTAAAATATTTTAAGAATATGCAACATGCTATACCTCCACAGAATATATACGAGAACTCTCTCCCCATGGATGGTAGCCAGTACCAATATACTTAAATCCATACTTTTCATAATACCCAATATGGTCTGTGCAGAGGTATAAGTATGAAAAGTTCCCTATTTTCGCATCTATTTTAGCCTTTTCTAACAAAAGCGAACCATAGGCATTTCCTCTGTATTCTTTCTCAATGTATAAAGCACACACCCAAGGATATAAATCCATACGGCTAATGAAATCATTTGTTATTAGACCAGCACAACCAATTATTTCATCTCTATCAAGCAACAAATACCATTGTGGTAGTGGATTTGAAGTAGTAATGCAGTTTGTAATACAGTCTTCATAGACTTTCATGCTATTTGTAGATGCCCATTTGCTTTGAAAATATTTTATTGCTTTATCTTTATATTCAGGGGACTTTTTTATAGACATGACTTCCATTTCATAACACCTTTCTACTATTTTTCATCAATTATTTTAAATAATCATATCTGAAGAAAATGTTTTTCATAGTATACTAATGTCATTTTGCTATTTATAATTTTTGTTTTTCCTGTCCTTTCATAACCTAACTTCTCATATAAATAACAATTTCCTTGTTCTTGTAATATAGTATCTAATTCCCATACATGTACATCACAATATATCTGCTCAACCATTTGAAATACTTTCTGAGCAATCCCTTTTCCTTGGTATTCCGGCAGAACATAAACCGGGCTGACACGATTGTGTTTGTTATCCATTTTTACTATTCTTATTCCGCCAACAGAAATCCCATCCTTTTTTATAATATAATAATTTGTATATGGCTGTTTAATTTCAGCAATTATTTTTTCTATTGGCTCATTTGCTGGGCTGGTTTCAAAATCCTGATATTTAGCCAATAATGGCATGAATGATTTTATTTTCATAACATGAATAAGTTCTGCATCTTTCAGTTCTGCCTTATATAAAGATATGTTCATCAAACTTTCTCCCTTAATACGATTCGATTTATTCCTATTTTACAATTTAATATTGTTATATATAATTTGAAAGATACGGTATATTCATAATGCAATAGTTACAATTCTTTATCAGTAAAGGTTACTGTTACTACCTGTACTAAGTCCATTCCGTCGAACTTAGATGGAGCAAAATAGTCTTGTAGAGAATAACTTTTCATACTTGTACCATTATCATAAACCATAAGAGCAACTGGAATTTCCTTATTGATTCGTATCTTCTGGAATTCCTGTAAAAAGCTTTTAGTAGAAGCCATTGTTTCTGTATCAAGTATGATATCATCTGTTTTATATGAAGCTCTTCCACTGGCATTTATATTGAAATCAATTGCATAGTTTTCTTTTAGTTGCATTGTAAAGGTTCCAGTTAATTGCTCAACAGGCTCTCTTTCTGTCCCTATTGAAACAGCTCCGCCACCAATACTGCTCCAACTTACACCATTTTCAAGCTTATAAACATTTACATTTAAAGTTATTGCTTCTTTTGGTGCATGAAAAGAAATAATTTGCGAATTGCCTTCCATTCCAAAAGACTGCAATATATATTTCTCACTTTCTGATAATTCGTATGGTATAATCCCTTCCTTTGCTAAGAATTCAGGTGTGTCCGCCTTGATTGAACAGGCGATTAAAGTTATTACAATAGCAATTACTAATGTTAATGAAAAAAGTCTTTTCCTTTTCATAGATACCTCCTTGCTAAATATTTCATTACATTTATTTACTTACATCATCATATGATTTATCAAGCAACTCAATAGTTACACCTACATTAACTAGATTAAAGTTCCACCCAAATTTATTAATTAACAAACTGTAGCATTCTTCTTTATTTCTATTTAATTTTACTAGCAATTCAAATTTATTACAAATTAAATGTGGATAAATTTAACAACTAATATATTAGACGAGTACAATAAAAGATTTGTTACATAATTTACAATTAAATAGTAAATTTACTTTTTTATAATAGTAAACATTATTGTAGGAAAGTCTGGTTCGATTGATGTAATGCCACTGTTAAGCAAAGTAAAATTATTATCTTTAATCTCATTTAATAAAGTATCAAAACTTACTACTCTGCATGATGTTCCTGCAATTAATAATTCTTTACCTGTAGATTCATGTGTTCTTTTTTGCAATTCAAAAGACTGAGATATATCAGTTTTTCTTTCTTCAGTTCCATTACCAATAGAGCATATTAAGGCAATTCCCGATTCACATAATTGATTGTAAATAAACTCGTAAAATGACTGTCTATCATCATCTTTAACTAACATATGAATAACTGCAACAGCATAGATAAAATCAAATTTCATTTGAAGCCTATCAGTTAAACAATTCAATACTTGAAAACATTCTGACTTTTCATGATAGGTTTTTTTACAATAATTTATTGCTGTCGAAGAAATATCAGTTGCTAACACATTAAATCCTTCTTTTAGCAAGAAATTAGCATCCCTACCTTCACCACATCCAATTTCAAGTATATTAATTTTACGATTGTTGAAATAGTGATTAATAGTATCAATTACGATTTTAGAATTGTTATCAGAAAACCAAGTAAGAGATTCTTTATGCACTTGTTTGTATCTATCGTCATAGGCTTCATAATACCTTCTTGCTTTTTCCATACTTATCCTTCCTAATTAACATAAGATAATTAACATCACTGGATTTGTATCAATTTTCTACTGTTACACAATATTTTATTGTTTCGTCGCTAAATTTGTAAATTTTCAACATCTTTTCTGTTTTTACAAACGAGAACCTTATCCCTGTATTTTTCGCAGATCTTTCGATACCTATCCTTGTATTTTTGTGTCCTACCATCTCTTACGATCCATCTGGCAAATTCTAAATCAAATTTTTCAATGCAGCCATCCGCCATGCTTTCTCGAGTGGTGTTTTTTGCCTTTATCTTTCTCCTGTATGCTTGCAAAAAACATGTAAATATAGAAAAGTCCATAAAGATGATCTTATCGGCTTCTTCAAGCCTTCTCTCCTGATAAAATTCTATGTAATTTCCGTCAATAACCCATGACTCATTTTCCATAAATGCTGCTACCATACTTTTGGCAGCTTCACGGTCTCGTTCAACCCAGTTTGGTTCAAAATTTACGGTATCCAAATATAAAATCGGGCAATTATATTTTTGACTTAATTTTTTTGCCAAAGTTGATTTCCCCGAACCACTGTAACCTATAATAGCAATTTTCATTCATCTCTCCATTAAATTATAAATTATCTAATTTTAAAAATAATTCTTATGACACATAGTAATACTATCGAGTATAATTGAAATAATACTCTACATTTACATAATTATTTTCATACAACTTGGTTTGAATTAATTGTTTTACTATATATATAAAGGTACATTTTCTAATCTTTTTAAATATGAACTTATATTTTACCACTAATAGTTAACATTTATCTTCTGTAATTTTATCTAAACTCTCCACATACAAAGAGATTTCACCACACTTCGGACAGATTGCAACTTTAGGCTTTTCTATCCTATTTGCAAAGATACCAGTACCCTTAGAGATTTTAATTCCATACCCTGCCCCTTCAACTTTTACATCAAACCCCTCAAGCATTTCACATTGACACTGACGACAAATTCTCATTATTATCCCCTCTCTAACAACTCAATTATATTAATACTTTTATAACCATTATAACCCTGTTGAGAAAACGTTTCAACTAAACTTTCCCTTGATCTCATATTAATAAACTTATCTCAAAATGGAATTTCGAAAATTAATGAAAAGCAATAAAAAACAGGTATTTACGTTTCGTATGATACCTGTTTTAAAATTAGATACTTTTAGCAATTACACATGCTGGCAGTTAAATTCATTCCTATTCTATTATTTTGTATTGGCATTTAACATCTGTTAACTGAGATGTAACCAATCTATTATCATCCGTTTCAACAGTTATGATAGAACTAATTTCCTCTATTTGCCCAGGTTCAAGATGATACACTTCCGTTTCGTGCAAATCAGGTATAATTTTATAATATGGATACCAGCTTTCAATTCCTTCTTTCTTAGTAAAGTAAAATTTTACATTTACAGGTTTATCGTTTTTATTTACAACCGTAATTTCAAATTTTACGACTTTTTTTGTAGGATTGTTAGCATCTGGTGTGCTAATATTGATTGTTGGAAAAGGGTCTAAGTTTAAAGGTAAGATGTTGCGATTATTCTGTATTGAAGCAAGCAAACCCATAACACCTAAGAAAATCAAAACACATATTAGGACTACAATTTTAATAACTTTCTTCATTAATGTACTCATAAAATTCCCCCTTTTTTATTGTGCTTAATATGTTAAAGCATCATCATAAAAATATTCAAATCCCAACTTTTTCAAAACATCATTTAATATTTATAATTCCTTTCTGTAGTTAACTAAATTTAGATGTTCATTTACCAAAATATAATTTATTTCTTAAACATCTTTACTTTCTGCAATTAATATATTAACATCCATATTCATCCCGCATTATATTTGCACCCATCATAAGTAACATTCACATATTTTAGATTATTTATATTGACATGACATATTGTAATAGAATTATAAAAATATCTATAGCAAATTAATAATTAAGAATTAACTTTAATTTTTCATAATCATCCATCTTATCTTTTCTTTTTGATCGATACATATTTTGATCTGCTACCACAAATATGTCATTCATGAAACCAATGGAGTATGGAGATGTAGAATATCCTATGGACATATTTATCTCTATTTCTTTACATTCTTCATTGTGTTCAATAATATCATTTTTTATATTATTTACTAAATCTAAGACATCGGATTCATTGACATCTGTCAAAACCATTGAAAATTCGTCTCCTCCGATACGCGATATTATAATATTTTCTGACGAGTATTTATTAAGAAGATTTCCAGTTTCTTTAATTAGTAAATCACCAATTTTATGGCCGTAATTATCATTTATCATTTTTAACCCATTTAAATCACAAACTATTATTCCAACCTTACAACTTGTATGTTTGTCCAATTTATCAAATAATTCTTCGAAGTAAGCTCTATTATACAATCCTGTCATGTTGTCATGATTATTTCTGTAGTTTATTTCCTCTTCCAATTTGATTCTGTCCGTAATATGTCG
>VSSQ01001265.1_pt1 | contig 10280 bp, 9 predicted proteins | sample 4763081 | NCBI WGS metagenome assembly VSSQ01 (sample SAMN12137344, study PRJNA551015) | bioreactor metagenome | isolation source: SDC9 anaerobic chlorinated ethene degrading culture | place: USA: Knoxville, Tennesee | collected 2015-01-01
TACTTTATCTAAATCATAATCTTCTCTTATAAGTTCAATTAAAAGTGAAAAAATACTACTATTTTTAATAGAGATATCTTTCCCTAGAAATATAGATGGTTTACTATAATAGTAACCTTGATAATAATCATAACCTAAATCCTGTGCTTCTTTTAAATCTTCTAATGTCTCTATCTTCTCTGCTAACATTTCAATATTAAAGTTTTTGCAAACATTAGCTATTTGTTTCCTTGATTCTTTAGATGAAAGTAAAAAATCAACCTTTACTATATCTATAACATCTTTAAAATTTATAATATGTTCTTCTTCCACTACATCATCTAAAGCTATATTATATCCAACTTCCTTTAAAAACCTTAATCTATCTATTATTTCTTTAGATGGATTTACAGTTTCTAACACCTCAATTACTACCTTATCTTTTGGTAATAATGTTGCAATATTCTTCTTTATTAATTTCTCTGAAAAATTTACAAAAGCTTTTCTATTATCAGTTAAAATATCTAATCCAAAAGATGATATATTTTCTATAACTTTATATGTGGCTATTTCTTCTTCTATAGAGTCATCAAAAATATTATTTAATGAGTTTCTATATAATAATTCATAAGCTACTACTTTTTCCTCTTTATTATATATTCCTTGTCTAGCTATAAAAATATCCATTTTCTCATCCTCAATACATAATTTATAATCATTATATAATAGTTATATATAATTTAAAAGAAAATCATAAAATTTTAATTTTTATACGTCTTTATACGATAAAAAAAAGAAGGAATTACTTTTTAATGCTATAATTAATGAACATTAGAAAGTAATTACCCCTCTTTATAATTTACAATGAGTGTTATTTTTAACTACTGAAATATTTATTATTTCATTTGTGAATGCTTTTAAAAGAGCTTTTTCTAGTACCTTTTCCTGATCAAAGTTTTCTATATCTCTACATTCAGCAAATACCTTATTTATTTCACCATCAACATTTCTATATGTTAAAGTTACATATGGTTTATCATATTCAACTTTAATAATTTTTAAACCCCATGATATTTGTGCGTAATCTCCATCTGTTGTAAGGTATGTTAGTTCTCTTAACTTTTCTTTTTCCTCTGAAGGATCGCTTATTACAATTAATTCATCTCCAACTTTATATTTTGCCATTTTATTTCCTCCTTATAAATATATAATTACATTATTGTAATTATATAGATTATTATTTTTAACTATATATATATTATTACTAATTTTTGTGATATTATTATGCTATGTGTATTAATTTAAATCTTAGAGTTTGTTAATTAATTAACAACCACATTATTATATTAACATATTAAATTTATAATTACAATACTTAAAAGAAAATTTTACTACTAAATGTAAATACTATAAAATAATTAAACAACTAAATACTTTAGTAATTAATATTGATTATTCAATAGAATTAATTACTAAAAAACATACATTGACATATAATATAGAGTATTATATAATTATATAAACAATATAAAAGGATGGTGTATTATGGAGAATATAACTTCTATCTTCAGAGAAAAGAAATTAAAACTTACTCCTCAAAGATTAGCAGTTTACAAATATTTAATGAGTACAAATGAACATCCTTCTGCAGAAATTATATATAAAGCACTTCAACCTGAATACCCTACTATGAGTTTAGCTACAGTTTATAAAGCATTAAAGACTTTAGTAGAAGTTGGCTTAGTTCAAGAAATTAATGTTGGAGAAGGTAATTTTAGATATGATGCTAATTCACATGAACATGCTCATATCCAATGTATAAACTGTAGTAAGGTATCTGATTTACAAAATATATCATTTACAACTCTTAATCGTACTGCTGAGGAGTGCTCAGAATATAAGGTTCTATCAAATAGAATATTTTTTTATGGACTATGTAAAGATTGTCAATAAACAAAAAGCTAGGAATTTCATTTAATTTCTAGCTTTTTATTTATGTTGAATTAATCACTAATGAATTTCATATAATAAATTGAGGTGATTATATGTCAAAATTCATTATTATAAAGAAAAACTCTATATTATCTTATATAGTATCATTACTTATACTTTTTGTATTTATTTCATCAATTTACTTTTTCTTTACAAAAGATCGATATATTGAGGCTTTTACTCCTGTAAATTCTAAAAATAATATATCTTTTGATTTGGATGGTGATGGTGAAAAAGACGAGATAGAAGTATCTAAGGAAAATAATAGCTACATAATAAATATAAAAAGTAAGGATGAAACTTATTCATTAACTAGTAAAGATAACTTAGCATTGCTTGGAGATTCAGTTACTAAATGGCCAATAAAAATAGATGTTTTGGATATATCAAGAAATAATATTCCTGAAATTATTGTTAGATTATCTAAAGATAAAACTCCTATAAATTATATATTCTCATGGAATGGTGATAAGTTTATAAATACCTTCACATCTAATGATAATATAGTTGGAATATTAGACTCTAATAATAACAAGACTCCTAAATTATTATCTTTATCTTCTAGTAAAGGTGATGGTTCTACTAAAGGATATATTTTTTTTGAAGATAAGATAAAAGATATAACATTTTCAAAACCAAAAGTTCAAGGTCTTTCTGTTATTCAAAGCTTTATAGATATTATTGAGGCTCCATATGAATTATCAGAAGCTCCAAATATTTTCACTTCAGACATTGATAGTAATGAACTAGCAATTTTATGGGGCCTAGATAAAGATAATACTAGATATTCATTTCAAAATGGATATTTTACAGATTTTGAATGGGATAAAGATGGAAATATTTTAGGAATGAATTGGACTTTATCTTTTGAGAATACCAAAAGTGTACATGATTCTACTCCATCAAAGGAATTATTACTTTATTTAACTGTTAAATATGATGGGTATACTTCTCTCAAAATATCTTCAATAAAGAAAATATAAGTTTAAAATCAAAAGGCCGCTAATAGCGGCCTAAAAGGGGGATGGGGGGGTTTAGCTTAAACGAAGATTTCTCTACGTTTGCTATAGGAGAATACTTCTCCGGTACATTATTATTCTTTGCTTATGGTTCTTCTTTTATACATAAAAAATATATTTAATAACTTTCATATAAAAGTATTATTTAAAATCACCATTATTATATGCCTCTATAATCCTCTCTATAAATGCAGCCTTCTTCGGATCAACTATACTTTTAATGGCAATTAACATTTGTATGTTTTCATCATCATCTCTTAATTCATTATCTAGACTATCTATCTCATCATCAGATATGTTTAAATTATTACTATCATTAGTTACGTTTGAATACTGCTGAGGAGAATTATTATTAAGGTTAAAATTTCCCAACCCTAAATTATTCATCATTCCTTGTAAAGCTCCTAAATCAAACATATTTCTATTACTAGAATTCATATTGTTTTCTTGATGATTATTATTTAAATTCCCCAAATTAAAATTATTCAAATCTAATCCATCCATATTCATGGATGAAAGCATATTTCCAATTTGACTCATATCCATATTACCACCTAACATACTCATAAGTTGAGCTGGATTTATCCCAAAAGGAGCATTGTTCATTCTATTACTAGAATTTTCATTAACTGCTCTATCTCCTTTATGCCTACGCTTTTTCCTTGACATCTAGGTTCCTCCTATTATATTCCTTTGATTTATTATATGTAAAAAAAGCTAATATGTTTATAATTTAAGACATTTTTTTGGAGGGCATAGCCCTCCATCCTCTATACTAACAACAGCCTTCTCCACCAAATAGGTTTCCGAAAGAGCCTCCACATAGTAAGAATAATAAAATTATTAGATATGAGCAATTGTTATTTAAAACACCTGAACCACATGCTATTAATAAGAATATTATTGGTGTAATACAGCTATTTATTCCATTAAATGCATTTCCAGCTCCACAGCATGGTACTGGTTCACAGCAACAGCAATCATCATAGTAGTCTTTTTTGTGAGAATGTTTCTTTGACATGATTATCTCTCCTTTCTAATTTAAACTAGCAGCATCCGCCAAATAGATTTCCGTTTCCGATATTACCGGAACCAGAGCAGCCATTGCATAGGAATAGAATTACTAATAGGAATAGATAAGATGAACAGTTTCCAGTTCCATATCCGCCATATCCGTAATCGTCGCAGCAGCAATCATGTTTTCTTTCTTTTCTACAGCAACATCTATTATTTCTAGCGCCAAATCCTCCACTATAAAATAGTATTAAAAGAATCCAGATCCAGCTTCCAAATCCACAATTGTTTCCACAGTTATTGTTGAAACCTTGTATGCCTTGTGGTGGACATTGAGGTGCAATTCCATCGTTAGCACCGTATGAATTTAGACCATTTAGAATTTCATTCATTTCCATAACTTACTCCTCCTTGGGATTTTTAGTTTTTTGTTTTTATAGTATATACTATTCTCTCGAATAATAATTGCCACTGTTTTTTATTGTAATATTTTAAATTTTTAACAAATAAAAAAGAACTTAAAGCTTTAATACTTTAAGTTCTTCCTTAATTATTCTTCTTTTTCTTCAATTATAGAGCCAAAAAGATTATCTATTAACTCATCTTTCCCTTTTTTATTCACTGATGAGAAGAAATATAATTTATCTTCATTTGATAAATTCAATGTTTCTCTTATTACTTTTTCACTTTTTCTTAATTCATTATTAGACAGTTTATCACTTTTAGTTGCTATAACTACTTCATCATACCCATAAAATTTAATCCATTCATGCATTTGTATATCATCTGCTGTTGGTTTATGTCTAGAGTCAACTAAAAGTACTACTCTCTTTAACTGTTCTCTATTATTTAAGTAAGTTTCTATAGTATTACCCCAACTTGCTTTTTCAGTCTTTGAGACTTTGGCATATCCATATCCAGGCAAATCAACTAAATAAAATTTATCTCCATTTATGATAAAAAAATTAATTAACCTTGTTTTTCCAGGTGTCTGACTAACTTTAGCAAGTTTTTTTCTATTAGTTATAGCATTAATTATAGAGCTTTTACCAACATTAGAGCGTCCTACAAACGCAACCTCTGGCAATCCAGTTATCGGATATTGTTCTCTTTTAACTGCAGATATAACAAAATCTGAATTTATAATTTTAATCAATATTTTCAACTCCAATTATAGCTTTATTTAATACTTCATTGACATGATTAACTGCAATGATATTAAGCTTACTCTTCACTGTAGATGGAATCTTAATAATATCCTTCTCATTTTCCTTTGGAATTATTATAGTATCAATACCAGCTCTAAATGCTGCTATTGACTTTTCCTTTAATCCACCTATTGCAAGAACTGTACCTGTTAATGTTACCTCTCCAGTCATAGCAACATTACTTCTTACTTTTTTCTTTGTTAATGCTGATATAATAGATGTAATTATAGTTACACCAGCTGAAGGTCCATCTTTCTTTATAGCTCCTTCTGGAAAATGTATATGAATATCTGTATTTTTATAGAATTCTTCTTCAATTCCATATTTACTTGCATTAGCTCTTACAAATCCAAAGGCAATCTTAGCTGATTCTTGCATAACATCTCCTAATTGACCTGTAAGAATTAGCTTTCCAGTTCCCTTCATAATTACGGATTCAACCGGCAGTGTATCTCCACCAGCAGCTGTCCATGCCATTCCTTTTACTACACCTATTCTATCTTCTTTTTCTTTTACATCAAAAGTATAAATTTTATTTCCTAAATACTTTTCTATTCTATTAGCAGATATTGATATAGATTTTTTATTATCTCTCATCATTTCTGTAAGTACTTTTCTTATTAACTTTCCTAAGACTCTCTCTAAGCTTCTTACTCCAGCTTCTCTAGTATAAGAGTTAATAATTTCTTTTATAGCACTTTCTGATATTTTGAATTGTTCATTGGTTAACTTATGTTCCTTTAATAATTTAGGTATAAGATGATCTTTTGCTATATTATATTTTTCTTCATAAGTATATCCAGATACTTCTATGATTTCCATCCTATCTAAAAGTGGTGTTGGTATTGTATCTAGTGAATTAGCAGTTGTTATAAATAATATTTTAGATAAATCCATATCTAATTCTAAATAATGATCTCTAAATGTATTGTTTTGTTCACTATCTAAAACTTCTAGAAGTGCATCGGAAACATTACCTCTATGATCTGATCCTAATTTATCTATTTCATCTAATAAAACAAGAGGATTGTTTACTTTAGCTTCCTTTAAAACATATGCTAATCTTCCAGGTATAGCTCCAACATAGGTTTTCCTATGACCTCTTATTTCTGCTTCATCTCTTACTCCACCTAAGGACATTCTTGCATATTTTCTATTTGTTGCATTAGCTATTGATTTAGCTATTGAAGTTTTACCAACCCCTGGTGGACCAACTAAACATAATATAGGTCCCTTTAAAGTATTAGTATATTGTTTAACAGCTAAATATTCTATTATTCTTTCCTTTACTTCCTCTAAGCCATAATGCTCATCATTAAGTATTTTCTCTGCATTTTTGATATCAAAATTATCCTTTGTTGATTTACTCCAAGGTATATCAAGTATCCAGTCTAAATAATTTCTTATCACATTACTTTCAGAACCTTGCCCTGATACAGATTTTAATCTAGATAATTCACTTTCTGCTTTTTCCTTAACATGCTTTGGTAATTTAGATTTTTTTATTCTTTCTTCATACTTAGAAATTTCTTTTTTATCTTCATCATATTCTCCAATTTCCTCTTGAAGAACCTTTATTTGTTCTCTTATATAGTATTCTCTTTGAGATTTATCAACACTTTCTCTAAGCTTTTTGCCTATTTTCTTTTCTACATTTATTATATCTATTTCATTTTCTATTATAATAAGTAGTTTTTCTATTCTTTTTATACAGTCTACTTCTTGTAATATTTCTTGTTTCTTATCCTCATCTACAATTACATAAGATGCAACTACATCTATTAATTCACTGTAGTTTACTATAGTATCGAATATAGACATGATGTTGCTTTTCATATTTCCTGAAGCCTTAATATATCTACTAAAACTTTTTCTTAATGAATTAATATAAGCTTCAATATCTTCATATTCTTCATTTGAAGGTTCTTCTATTTTTTCTACAGAAACTTTGAAATAATCTTCACTATTATCTAAGCTAGTTATTCTTCCTCTGTCTAATCCTTCGACTAATACTCTAATTATATTATTTGGTAATTTTATTATTTGTTTAACTTTACATATAGTTCCTATATCGTAAATATCATTAATTTCTGGTTCCTCTATTTCATAATCCTTTTGAGTTGCTAGGAATATATTTGTTTGATTTTCCATTGCCGCTTCAATAGCTGCTTTAGACTTTTCTCTTCCTACATCAAAATGTATTATCATATTAGGGAAAATGCTAATTCCCCTTAGAGGAATCAAAGGTAGAGTCATTAATATATCACTCATTATTCCCATCCTCCTTATATCATTATGTAACTTTTATAGTATACACATAAAATTATAATTTTTCAATCTATTTTAATTTATCAATCATTATATCATAACTTTATAACAAATAGCTAATATTTATTATCATATGCTCATTATTATCATGTATATATTATTATAATACATAATTTAAATTTATCAATGGACAATACTGTTAATAGATTTTTAACAATAAGCTTACCTAAAAAACATAATAAGTTATATAAAAAATTACATTTTATTGCTACTTCAAATAGTAAGTGAAAAAGAATCTGCTTTTTATAGCAGATTCCTTTTTATTCTTCTCCTTTTGCTGATAATACATCCATATTATTACTAACTACTATATCATCTACAACTACATCTTCTAATATAGCATTTTCTATTACTTCATTTAAAGTTTTAACAGGAATAACTTTTATTCCTTCTATATTTTTAAAGCTCTCTTTCCAGTTATCTGTAGGTATAATAACCTTTGTCGCTCCTGCTTTTTGAGCTGCATTTATTTTGGCACTAACTCCTCCAATCGGATTTACTTCCCCTAACAGACTTATTTCTCCTGTCATCGCAACTTTACTATTTACCTTAACTTTATTTATAGCGCTATATATAGCTGTCGCTATTGTTACTCCTGCTGATGGGCCATCAACCGGCATTCCTCCTGGAATATTTATATGTATATCATAATTTTCACATTCTAAGTTAAAAATATTATTTAACACTGTAAATACATTTTGTATTGATGAGTATGCAGTACTTTTCCTTTTTACTTTCCTATTATTACTACTTATTTCTTCTTCTTCAACTATCCCTGTAACTTTTAAATTGCCTATTCTATGGGTTACTTTTTTTGCAGTTACCTCTATTTCCATTAATATACCTATATTGGCTCCATGTACTGCCAATCCATTAACTACTCCAACTTGAGATTTATTTCTAATTTTTTTATCTGGAATTTGTGTATAGTTACCATTTTCTATAACCCATTGTATATCGTCTATATTTATATCATTTCTATCTTCATTTATTGCTACTCCTGATGAAAGTTGTATTAAATTTACAACATCTCTACCATTTGTACAATATTTAGAAATCAAATTTAAGCATTCTTCATCAATTTCCAATCCTATTTTATTTGCTGCATTTTTTGCTATAACTCTTATTTCTTCCTGTTCAAGAGATCTAAAGAAAATTTCTACACATCTTGATCGTATAGCTGGAACTATCTCTTCTGGACTTCTTGTTGTTGCTCCTATTAGTCTAAAATCTGCTGGAAGGCCATTATCAAATATTTCTTTAATATAATCTGGCATATTTGGATTCTCACTGCTGTAATAAGAACTGTCTAAAAATACTTTTCTATCTTCTAATACCTTAAGAAGTTTATTTAATTCTATTGGATGAAGTTCTCCTATTTCATCCATAAATAAAATTCCTCCATGGGCTTTTGTTACAGCTCCTGGTTTCGGTTGTGGTATTCCTGCTACTCCTAGAGATCCTGCTCCTTGATAAATAGGGTCATGTACTGATCCTATTAATGGATCAGCTATACCTCTTTCATCAAATCTTATTGTTGTTGCATCTATTTCTATAAACTTTGCATCCTTTTTAAATGGAGACTTTTCCATTTTTTTAGCTTCTTCCAAAACTAATCTAGCCGCTGCTGTTTTTCCAATACCTGGTGGACCATATATTATAACATGTTGAGGATTTGGGCCGCACAGTGCTGCTTTTAATGCCTTTATCCCATCTTCTTGACCAATTATTTCTTGAAATTTAGTAGGTCTACTCTTTTCTGTTAATGGTTGTGTTAATTGAATGCTTCGCATCCTATTTAATTTATCCATTTCTTTTATATTTTCTTTTTCTATAACAACCTTATTGCTACTATGACCTTTATTATTATTGACCATATAATATATAAACAGTAACATAGTTGTTATTTGCAATATTACTAAGATTTCAGTCATAAAATTTGCATTAACTTTTTAAAAGTAATGCACCCTCCCTTCTTTTAGTTATATACATATTATTAACTTAATCATAAGTTAATATTCTATAAAAAAAGGGATAATTACCATGATTTTTCTTATACATATTGTTTTTCCAATTTAATATAAAAAAGGTCATATGTAAATTTTCTTATTCCGTCGGTCCACTCCAAGTCAACGTAAACTTATATATGACCTTTTGCCAGCTGAAGGAAGAAATCATAAATAGTTATACACATCATAAACTTTTTATAATTTCCTAAAGAATAAAAAGAACATCTTACTGTTAAATATAACAATAAGATGTTCTTATATTAAGCTGTTTCTATACCTTTTCTTTTTTTGGTTTTCTTAGCCTTTAATTGAGGTCTTACCTCACCTTCAGATAACCTTATAATTTCTGGGCTTTTTTTAGATTTTATGCAGTCTTCATTTATAACAATTTTTGAAATTGTTTCATCAGAAGGAATTTCAAACATAACATCAGTCATCATTTCTTCTACTATAGACCTTAATCCTCTAGCTCCAGTTTTTCTTTCTATAGCTTCATCAGCAATTGCTTTTAATGCTTCACCAGTAAATTCTAGCTCTACATTATCTATTTCAAAAAGCTTTCTATATTGTTTAACTAAAGCATTCTTTGGCTCAGTTAATATATTAACTAAAGCATCATTATCTAATGATTCTAAAGTTACTACAACTGGCAATCTACCAACAAACTCTGGTATAAGTCCAAATTTTAATAAATCCCCTGGCATTATATCCTTAAGTAATTTACCAATATC
>VSSQ01001267.1_pt1 | contig 10257 bp, 10 predicted proteins | sample 4763081 | NCBI WGS metagenome assembly VSSQ01 (sample SAMN12137344, study PRJNA551015) | bioreactor metagenome | isolation source: SDC9 anaerobic chlorinated ethene degrading culture | place: USA: Knoxville, Tennesee | collected 2015-01-01
CGTTTCCTCGGTGATTAGACAACGTTTCCTCGGTGATTAGACAACGTTTCCTCGGCATATAACAACAATTTATTTTTTGTTGTTATAAAATATTTTTTATAAAATCAAAACATGGCATAGGACAATATATAAACAATTTTAAGATCAAAAAATTTTTTTTTAGTTTTTACTAACTTTTAATAGCGATATTTTCTAAAAAATTATCTGCTAGATTTATCCAAACATGGCATAAGACAACGTTTCCTCGGTCAGCAATATTATAGTTTTACACCGAAAAATTAAACATAAGCTATTGTAATTAAAAAGTTAAAATTATTTTGTATAAAATCTTTTATTCACTCAAAACATGGCATAAGACAACGTTTCCTCGGTTCTTAGTATTTGGTTTTTACCATACCGAAAAAATAAGCTTATTATTAGAAATATGCTGATGTTAGTTTAAAGCTATGCTTTATCAAACATGGCATAAGACAACGTTTCCTCGGTTATATCAATGTTTAAGCCCCTGAATTGAATAATAATTGCTCAATAAAACGATTGACAGAGCTAAATGATAGTGTTGTTATAGCAACAAATTTTTCAATGTTGCTATATTATAAAATTCATGACGGATCTAGTAGTTAAATCGAATCAGCTTGTACAAGCATTACAATCATTAACTCTAGCTGAGACTCGTGTCATACAACTTGCAATTGTTGATGCAAGGGAAACCGGCAAAGGACTTGATTCAGCTACACCTCTAGAATTAAATGCGGCTCGATTTGCTAAAGCATTTAATATTTCTAATGATGCAGCATATTTAGCATTGACTGAAGCTGAGGATTCTTTATTTAAACGTCAATTTACTATTGTGAATGACGATGGAACTCCTACAAAAAGCCGGTGGATCCAAGATGCAAACTACAGAAAAGGGGAAGGTAAAATACTAATAACTTTTACTCGTGTAGTGGTTGATCATGTCACTAAAATTGATGGGGCTGAGCTATATTTCACTAGTTATTATCTAAAACAAACGGCTAATTTTAGTAGTGTTTATGCAATACGCTTATATGAACTCTTAATGCAATGGAAATCTATTTATCGAACTCCAGTGTATGAGCTTAAAAAAATTCGAGGACAATTAGGCATAGAAGAGAATCAATACTCTCGAATGGAATCTTTCAAAAGACGAGTTCTACACGTTGCAATTGAACAAATCAATGAATCATCAGATATTCTTGTTGAATATACTCAACATAAACAGGGACGTTCTATCTCCGGATTCTCCTTCACTTTTAAAAATAAAAAAGATGAATCTACAAAGCTAATTAAGACCAAAAGTCCATCTGATTCTTTCTCAAAAATGACAGATGCTCAACGTCATCTATTTGCAAACAAATTATCTAGACTTCCCGAAATGAATATCTATGCTCAAGGTACAGAGGGCTTTGAACAATTTGCTGTTCGTATTGCGGAAATGCTTAAAAACAAACAAAAATTTGAAGAATTATTCCCTTACCTTCAAAAAGTCGGCTTCCAAGCTGCCTAAAATTAAGCTTGATCATTTGTCTATTAGACAGTCTAATAGACAACTAGTTTTTACAAGTTTAGGCAGAGGTTTACAGGATGAAAACCCTTACAGTTCTTGAACTTTCCAAGCTGTACAACATCAATAGACAAACGATTTACAACAACATAAAGAAAGGAATTTTAAGTAAAAATTCTGATAACAAGATCGATCTAGCTGAAGCTATCCGGGTCTTTGGAGAACCTGTAAAAAAACAGGATGTAAAAGAGCCTGTAAAAGTAGACAGTCCAAATTCGGCAGAAGTTTTACTGCTTAGACAGCAAATAGACATGCTAAAAAATCAGCTTGATGATGCCAAAGAGCGTGAGTCCTTTTATCAAAATCAAATTGAGACAATGCAACGTCTACTGGAAGCCCCAAAACCTCCCAAGGTAGAAGATCCAACGCCAGTTGCAACACCTCAAGAGGCAGTTGAACCTGAGCCTAAAAAACGTGGCTTCCTGAGCCGTTTTTTCTTGCCGAATGGTTAACAGTAAAACCATAAAAAAAGGATCATACAGACAGGTCAGTAGGCACTGATTTATATAATTATGGAAAACTACAATTCTATAATTATGGAAAACCACAATTCTATAATTATAGAAAACTATAATTCTATAATTCTATAATTCTATAAATGTGGAGTACAGCTACATAAAACCGTGGAACATTGTTTATTTATTGAGCGTGGAACATGAAAAATCCATAAAAAAGCCCAACTGAGCATAGTTGGGCTTTTCACATCGACATAAGACACTGAAATTTAATAAAAAAATTAAAGCATTTCGTATAAGGTGTATTATGTTAATTTTAGCCATACTTACAAAATGTATGAGTTAAAAATTATCGCCTCATTAATCCTAATGGTCTTATGGGGCATATAATGGATGCTACACTCTTTCCAACAGAAAATTAAAACCCACCATGACGTGGTGCATAGGAAATAAAATCTCTAATTAATTTTTCAATTTTTTCCTTAAAAATATCGTCCTTCCAGATATTTTCATTATATGAACTACCATCAGTAGATTCATAATTTTTACCATCATCGTTTGTAAAATAATTTCTAAACTCAAGACGACCAGTATCAAAATTGGTGCTCATTACTAAATTATTATGACCACCATCGCGATATACCAATTTAAGAGAGATACTTCTTTCATTACTGAAAGGTTTTACATTGATATTGCGTTGTTTTAACTGCTCAACATACTCATCTAGAGTGGGAAGAAGTCTATTTATAGTTTTTGTAGCAAATTCCTCATTATTTTTCTTTTCTGCTTCTTTACTATTCTTAGCCTCTTGCTGTTTATCAATTTGATTGTCAATTGTTGAAAAAAAGTCTGTCATTATTTTATTCCTTTGGTTTTATTTCAGTATTAGAAATAATTCATTGTCCTTGTTTTAACTTTCGAACAAATGGACATCCATCTCTACCATATCCCCCAAAATCAGGACGCTCAGGGAAGAACCATTGTTGGCCATCCCAATCAACGTCATGAGTTGTAGGTTTTGTCTTATTAAATACAACTTTGCATACTCCAAAAGAAGAGTTAGCAGGATACACATTCATCACAACACAAGCACGATTACTTACTCTGATCCAATCGTAGGGTTTAATTTCTGGATGTTGCATAAATATCCTAATTAAATAGTCACCAAAATTTAGAACTATTTAACCATAGTAGCTATCGTATGAAATCAAAAAACTATAGACACTCTAATAACTTTTTAATCAAAAACCGAGAAAAATTAGTTACTTTTCATTACTATTACTCACATCAAAAATTAGATTGTAGAAAGACATGTCAGCGACTAGTACAGAAGATATTTATGAAGGCATCTCTACCATTAAATTTGTTTTCATTACTCTGCTATTTGGTTTTTGTGGTGGTTGTTTAGGCTTCTTTTTTATCAGTTGGTACTACAAAACCTTTTCAAGGAATGTTCCAGTTCCAGCAGATGCTATTGCTATAGCAAACACATATATTGTCTATACAACCTTTATTTTCACAGGATTAGCAATATTTCTAGCTCTTGCTACTTATTATTTCTCAATCCAACAAGCAAAAAGTCGCAAACATTTAGAGCACGAACTCTTAGATAAGCTATTAAATCAGTGTAAAAAAGATAAAAAAATTGGTATTCAGTTGATAACTCAATTAATTGAAAATCAGAAAGCTATTCAACGATTTGAAGAATTACATGGAGAAAAGATTCGAGAAACTGTAGAGTCATACATGGAACAATATGTTTCAGTAATGACAAATCAACCAAAGAAAAGTGTATCTGTACCCGATAGAATCGACATTCTTAGAGATAAAGTTAAGAAATCTGAATCAAGTGCGGAACCTGAACAACTGAGTGAAAAATCAATTGGTAAGGTTCAGCAATTATTAAATAGAGTTAGATATAAGAAATAAAAGAAGACTTTTTCTAATTTTCTCTCTAATCTCTAGCACTTTTATATTCTTAGGAGGCCATTTATGGAAATGTTTAAATCGCCTGAAAAGCTTTTAGCTTCTATTTCTACCAAGCATCCAGATCTAATGAGTGCTCCTATTGATTTAGAAAAAATATGTTCTCTCTACCAAATTAATGTAGAGGAAGAGTCTTTGTTTGATTCAACTATTGGTAAAATTATTGTTGAGAACGGGAATGTTAAAATTATTATTAATAGTTATGAAAATCAATCTAGTCAAAGAAAACGGTTTACTATTGCCCATGAATTAGGTCATTTTTTCTTACATCTCAATGAGGAACAAACTAGTTTTATTGACGATGTGAAAACAATGAGTCGGACCCAATCATATTGGACACCAATTGAAGCTCAAGCAAATGACTTTGCTGCAAGGTTATTAATGCCATTAGAGTTAATTATTAAAGAAGCTGAAGAACTCGTCAAAGACGGTAATATCAAAGAAGATATTTTCATCCAAAAAATGGCAAATATTTTCCTAGTCTCAAAGCAATCAATGACTTACCGACTGAAAAATATAGGAATTATATAAATTTACTAATAACTAGGTAACTAGCTTTATTTAGCAAATTATAAAAAGCCGGAGTGATCTGGCTTTTTATTTTTTTATCAATTATTTAACATAAAATCTCTTATTCGCAATTTTAAAAACTGGAATTTTCCACCAATTTACTACCTATTTAACATAATGGTGCTTATACGAAATGCAAAATAAATAATGTTATATTTCAAAAAGTTATGCTATAAGAAATCGGGGACGCAAACCCGAAAAGCCGACTTGGAAACAAGTCGGCTTTTTTATGAGCGGTTTTGATAGTTCTTGCCAATAATTTTGTTTAAAAAGTAGTCAATTTTTCGGTTTTTCCAATGTTCTCAACGTCCCAGGATCTAAAATTATCCCCATTTCCTGCGGATAAACCTGGGACAGTTTTTAATCATCTTTGTAAGCATTTTCTCACATTAATTCAAGTCTATGACTACTAGTTCACATACTTGAAAATTCATATGATTAGTCCATCAGGAACAGGAAGTTCCGGAACGTAAAATGGATGTTTATGTTCTAACGCAAGGATCGTGAGGTACAACAGGACGTTATACCTAGAACCGAATATGAGAAACCCCGGCAGGATGCCGGGGTTTTTTATTACTTAGAATATCTATAACTGAGTATTGATCTGATAGCGTGTATTACGTCCACCACCTTCTAATTTGACGATACATTTTTTCTCAAGTAGATCTGATAAATGGCGAGTAGCTGTTGCTTTACTGACTTTAGCAACCTTTTGATATTGTGACGCACTGATACCATGTTCAAAGCCATTCTCGCCACCGTCTAATAAACGATTTAGGACTTTGCGTTGTTCTTCACTCAGGGCTAAATTTGAATACTTATGCCAAAATTGACTTTTAAATAATGTTCGATTGATCTGTGCTAAGGTTTTTTCAAGGCTATCATTCAATGTATCTAGAAACCAAACTAGCCAATCTGTGATATCAGAATCATTTTTTTGAGTTTGTTCTAATATCTCATAGTAACTTTTACGTTTATTTAATATCGCAGTAGACATTGCATACAAACGGATACTCTGTTCATCCATTTGAGCTAAAGCAAGGTCTGTAAGGGTACGTGTAATACGTCCATTACCATCATCAAAAGGATGTAGGGTAACAAACCATAAATGGGTAATGCCTGCACGTAACAGAGGATCAAGCAATGAATCATTCAGACTTTGATTAAACCACGCTATGAATGTATTTAAGCGTTCTTCTAAGCCTTCTCTTGGCGGTGCTTCAAAATGTACTTTAGGATAATCCAATCGACCTGAAACGACCTGCATAGGCTCTGATCCCCGAAGTTGACCAATGCGTAAACGTTGCATTGTCCAATCCGGATCATTGAAAAGCCAACGATGCCATTGCATGAGACGCTCAACAGTCAGTGGTTGCTTAACATCGTTAAGTGCATCTAGCATGATATTGGCTAAACCTTCTGATCGATCTGAGCTTGGATAAGGCTGTTCAAGCGTAACACCCAAGCGTTGAGCTAGAGATGATCGCAATGAAAAAACATTGATGGTTTCATTTTCAATTGCTGATGAAGCAACAAGATTGGCCAGAAGAGTATCTAGAGTGAATTGTTCTTTTGCTAAATCATGCTGACTTTGTCCAAGAAGAATCCCTATTTTTTGATGTATCTGTCTGGTTTTAGGCAAGATAATTGAATCTTGCCATGTGAAATTTGTCCAGTTTTGTATTTGCCAAATCCATTCCTGCATTTTCAATCTTTCTCTGAAAATCTAAGATGAGTTGAATATAGCATATGTTCGACTCAATTAATGAGCCGAATATATTGGTTAATTAGCTCATCTATTTATCTAGGATACTGGGAGCAGTCTAATAAAATGGCTACTTAACATAAAATCTCTTATGCGAAATTTCAAAAATCCGATACATGAGACTAATTTTTTAGTGTCGCATCTAGATCTAATCCAATATATGTTCCACAATTTATAAATCATCTTTTCTAATAAATACTTCAAACTATTGAATATAATTAATTTTATTTCCATAAATAGTTTTTTGTTCTTTTTACAAAAACGTTATAAGATCATGATTAACTAAGATATATACTCTTAATATTGTTGTGAGTAATCGCATAGGCGATTTTTAGGAATCACAAAACCATTGTGAAACCGATTTACAAGTGAGTAATCGCATAGGCGATTTTTAGGTATCCGGCAGTGAACACGGCACAACCGTTATGGTGAGTAATCGCATAGGCGATTTTTAGGAAGTATTTCTTGGTGTGATCATGGTTTTTCGTGTGAGTAATCGCATAGGCGATTTTTAGGAGGATGTTGGCTATTTAAACTATCAGCTCAGTTGGGTAATCGCACATGCGATTTCTTAACTATCAACTAAGTTTAATAGCGAATGTCATCTTCTTTGAATAAGGATTCAATTTCATACCAATTGGGCAATTCATGCTTTTTTGGTGTAACTTCAAACTGTAAACCGACACAATTAAGTACTTTTTCAAACAAATCAAAAGAGCCTGTAAAACGACCGTTTTCTATCTCAGAAATCGTTGATTTATTGACACCTGATTTTTCTGAAACTACTTTTTGTGTATAGCCAAGCTTTTTTCTTGCAAAGCATATTGCTTGCCCTATTTCTTTTCTAGAAGCCATTTGTGGCGCTCGCAATCATAATATTTGCTATATAGCGAACATTATGTGTTTTATTACCAATATTCGCTATATAGCGAACTTCTTATCAAAAAAATTATCCGTGTTGCTAAACCCTTGCTACATAAGGCTTTGAGTATGGTTTTGGAGCAGAGGCTTTTTAAAATGGTGTAGAGTGTTTTTGCCCCATCAAAAAAATTATCCGTGTTGCTAAACCCTTACTACATAAGGCTTTGAGCATGGTTTTGGAGTGAAGGCTTTTTTTAATTAGCGTCGTTTGTCATTTTGTATTTCATCACGAAGTCGATCAAACTCTTGTAAGTAAACTTCTTGTTCATAGTTATTGGATGAAAAGATAGCATGCATCTGTATAGCATCTTTCACTAACTGGTCTAATACATCTTCGACTGAAAGATTATTACTATAAACCCCTGACTCTTTTAAGAACTTTTCATATTTTTGGATTACACCGCCCAGCCAATATTTACGACGTTCATTTTCTTTACGTCTTTTTTGGCCCTCGGTTTGCATTTTTAGCGTACTATCAAGTGCTTTTTTTCGACTTTCACTTTCAACCCGTTTAATCTCAGCCTGTGCTATTTTCTGTAATTTATTATACGTATTCAGAGCATTTTGACAGTTATAGAAACCATCTCGATCAGAAGTGTTGTACCCCAAAATTTCTTTTTCGAGCTGAGTAAGAGCAATTGTTATTGTCGATTTATGCTGAATGATTTTATACAGCTCAATATTTTTAAGATAAGCATTCTTCTGTCTGTTTACGATTTTAAGTAAGTCATATAACTCAGCTGTTAAATCTGACATATCAAGAGTTCGATAATGCTCAGACAAACAAGATATATTCATCTCATGTAATTGTTGTTGAGCCTTTGTTCTGAACGAAATGTTCTGAACAAAGCCTAAAATCTCCCTTAATTCAGTATCAGTAAAAACTTTAGCTGGTCTGCCTCTTTTTACTTTATTCACCATTTCACACCTAGCCAAATTTTGATAAAAACATCATACATTGCCACGCTACAAAAATTAAATTAAATTACGTGAGTAATTTATTTAATGTTTTGCTCGTCTACGTGTTTCTAAATTTAATTAATTACTACGTAATTAATTAAATTTAGAAACACTCCAACTTCGCCCTGCCGGGGGCAACCCCATCCCCAAAAAAGGTTAAGAGATGTACTACTTTGACTATGGCTACACAGCCAAAGGAACCACGACCGTTAAGAGTAAATCTGGATCTACCAGAGTCAAAAAGGCACCATCTTGTAAAAACCGGTTTCACTACATCACCCGGACAGCACATTACTCCCAGCATAAAGCTCACGAGGTTGTTGAATACGTAAAATCAGGCAACATGCCAAGCTTTGCCCAAAACCGTCCAGACCTGTTTTGGAAAGCAGCTCATGACCACGAGCGCAAAAATGGACGGACAGCAACAAGCCTAGTGATTGCTTTACCGAAAGAACTCAGTATTGAGCAGCGTATCGAACTTACTGAAGCTCTGATTAAGCAATTCACCAGTGAGTTTAATTTTCCGTATACCTGCGCAATTCACAATCATAAAGGTGAAATCGGAGGGCTAGATCAGCCCCATCTACACATCATGTATTGTGAGCGTTCAGTTGATGAATACCATCGAACAGCAGAGCAGTTTTTTAGTCGTTACAATGAGAAATATCCGGAAAAAGGTGGTGCGCAAAAGATCACGCCAGATGTCCGAGGAAAAGGTAAAACAATTATCAATGAGATGCGACTGGATACAGAAATCATTATCAATGAGCATCTTGCAAAATATGCGCCGACCAAAATTGTTAATATTCGAGATCTAGATATTGAAGTACCGAATGTTGTGTCTTGCCTGCACCACGAAGATTACAACCGGATCCACGGCACAAACTTAAAAGCAGTCGCAATGATTCCAAAATCATTGCTACGCCTAGACCAAAATCTTAAATTTGATAACGAAGCGAAAAACACGGCTTATCAAGCAAAACTTGCTGAACGTCAGCGAATGATAGATGAAGTTAATGAACTCCGTGAATACAATGATTTTGAGCTGTATCAACATCAATATCGAGCAAAAAAAGAGCAAGAAAAACGAGCTGAAAAGCAATTAGAACAAACATCACAGAGAGAAGTGACAGCAAACAGTGTAAGTCTCACAAATCATCTGAGATATATGAATGCTTATGCAAATGACGTCATTCTTTGGTCAACAAGACAAGATCAAGCTTTGATGAAAAAAGACTATAAACAAGCCATTTCTTATATGTCAGACAAATATTCCCCTCTCAGGATGACACTTGATCAACAAAATTTACAGCAGCTTAAACAAACAGCAGAACTTATCTATAACGACAAATGCTTACTAGATGCTCTCAGAAATGCGGGATATGAAAATATGACACGTCAGACCATCATGATTGTTAATAATGCTTTAACGAGCACTGAGCGTAAAATAGAGCATGTCAAAAACAGGACCCTGGATCAATCAATCAAAAATGATCCTCACAAAATTCATAGAAATGAGAAAAATGATGATTCTCCAAGCCCTGATTTTTAGTTTTAAGAATATTTAAACAATAAAATCAATTTATTAGCGAGTGTCTACGAGCGAAGTAATACCATTAAAATTCTCGACATGCTTTTTCCCTGATTACAGGCTTCCCTTTGATTCTAAGACTTAGATACAGAGCATCCCGGAGGGTGCGAACAAACTTAATTTGCATCTCGACCGAGCGAAGCGAGCATAAAAAACTTATGAGCGTAGCGAATTCCGAGTTGCTTTTGCTTTTAGAGAATTGATACCAGGTATTTGTTAAAAATTGCCCCGACGAACTGAGCGAGAGCGAAGTTCAATAGAGTTTGAGCGTAGCGAAAACCAAGGGCAATTTTTCATTGTTTAGGCTTTTAAATACTTTTAATGCTTTTAAATACTTTTAGACCTTCTGTAAAGCTTATATGGCAAGGCTTTCCTCGGTGATTAGACAACGTTTCCTCGGTGATTAGACAACGTTTCCTCGGTG
>VSSQ01001268.1_pt1 | contig 10249 bp, 9 predicted proteins | sample 4763081 | NCBI WGS metagenome assembly VSSQ01 (sample SAMN12137344, study PRJNA551015) | bioreactor metagenome | isolation source: SDC9 anaerobic chlorinated ethene degrading culture | place: USA: Knoxville, Tennesee | collected 2015-01-01
AAGATTGATTCAACCGACAATCATGCGCAGCTGAATGTTATTCCTTTGTCGCCGGGATCTCATTCGGCAGCCTTACCTCTTTCGTACATTAAACAGGCCGGACAACATAGAAAGTTTGAGAAGAGTATGTGGACCATCAATCTGCCGGATGTTGAGATTAAAGGAAAGAAGATGGAGGCTGAGAAAGAGGATAAGATCCGACAGGGGATGTTTAGTTATAAAGTAGGCAGAAACGAATTAAATAATAAAATGCCCCTGAAGCATGAGTTAAGTAGACTTCCGGGAAGCGGTGCCATTTGGATCGTTGATGGCGTAGAAACTGATAAGGAAAGTATAAAAGATATGATGGAAGCTCCGGCATTGTACATTGAATCAATTGAATTGGTTTCGCGTACAGGACTTTCTCTTTGGGGAGCCAGGGGAGCAAATGGAGTGGTTATAATTAAAACCAGAAATCCCATGGATATTATCCTGTCTTCCGAGGTAGCGCCACCGGGATTGGTTAGTTACAAACCGGAGGGATATTGTGTGCGTAGAGAGTTTTATGTACCCGCTTATGATGATCCGAAAATCAAAGGAAGTTCTACTCCCGATTTAAGAACAACTATTTATTGGAACCCGGTTGTTAAAACCGATAGAGAAGGTAAAGCTACGGTTGAGTTTTATTCGGCTGATGCGGTTACCTCTTACTCCTACATAATGGAGGGAATGGGTGAGAATAGAATCGGATATGCACGGTAAAGACTGAGATTAAATAATTATTTTTTTGTAATAAATTAAAAGTTGATCTACTGATGATAAAACTTAAGTATCATAAACTAATTTTAAATAAAAGGATATATAACGAGGGAGATTATATATATGTGTATATGGTTGGTAGAATTGGTAATGTTATGTTTCAAATTGCTGCAGCATCAACTTTAGCAAAAAAGCATAATTGCAAACTTATAGCTATTCCAGCATTGTATAAAGTATCTGAACCGGATAATTGTTTGTTAATTGAATATCTTCAGCAGTTTAAAAAGACAATTTTACGTAATGTTGATATTTGCATAAAGCCTCCAACAATTTATAGGAGCGCATATTTTGAACCATACTTCCATTATAATCCCATAATTTATTTGCCAAATATTTTTATAAAAGGTTATTTCCAGTCAGAAAAATATTTCAATAGGAATTTAGTTAATGAGCTGTTTAGAATTGATGATGCTACATCTAAGGTGATAAATGATAAATATGGAGAGATATTAAGTCTTCCAGGAATAACTAGTATTAATGTTCGTAGAGGAGATTATCTTAAGCTTTCTGATTATCATCCTATATGCACATTGGATTATTATAATAGAGCCATTGATATTATTGGTAGGGATAGGCCATATTTAATTACTAGTGATGATTTAAATTGGTGTCGTAAGAATTTTGTAGGAGATTATTTTTATTTTGCAGACTACACCTCTCCTACATATGATCTCTATTTGCAAACAATGTGTAAAAATAATATAATAAGTAATAGTACTTTTAGTTGGTGGGGGGCATGGCTTAATAACGATAAGGATAAATTGGTTATTTCTCCTAAGAAGTGGTTTGGTCCTAAATATGCCATCAATGATACTAAAGATCTGATTCCAAGTGAGTGGATTAAAACATAAAAAACAAATAATATAATTTAATATGACTCTGTCAATACAAACAATTACAGAAATTTTGCAATCAAATGCTGCATTAATTAAATGTCCAGGATTAATCTATGGAAAGATGGGGCTTGTGGTTTATTTTTTTCATTATTCCAAATATTCAAATGACCGTTCGTATGCAAAATTAGCAATTAAGTTAATTGAAGGTATACAAGATAATATAACCGAAGATAGCCAAATAAATTATTCAAGAGGCTTATCTGGGATTGGAAGTGGAATAGAGTATTTAGCTCAACAGGGATTTCTGAATATAAACACGGATGAAATATTAAAGAATATTGATGCCCAAGTGTTCAGATCTATTGTGTATGCCGAATTTATTGATTCTAGCCTTTTTAATGGATTAACGGGGCTAGGACGCTATCTAATGTTTAGAGTGACAAACTCTAAATCAACAGATGATAAGGTAAGCACATTGACTAATAAAATGTTAATAATTCATGTCGTTGATAAATTAGAGAAAATGTTAATTAGAGGTGATGAATTGACAGAGGATTCGCTGAAATTTCTTATTGAAGTTCGAAAATTAAATATTTACCCTACTAAAATTAATAAAATTATAGATAATTACAGGAGATGTTCTTGTGTTGTTGATTATCAATCTAATGAGTCAAATAATCATTCAAATATAGAGATAATTCATTCAAACAGCAATAAGTGGGAATTTTCTAAAAGTAATTTTAGTTTATATAATGGATACGTTGGTTTGGGCTTGTCAATTTTAACCCAACTTGATTGTAAACATCAAACCTGGAGGACTTTATTATGAACAGATTAACCAACGTTAGTTTTGTTGTGCCTGTGCGAATTGATTCTTATGAACGCAGTCGAAATCTTGATCTATTACTAGATTTTATTGTACAGAATTTTGATTCTAAAGTATTTGTGTTGGAGTCAGATTCACAACAAAAGTATCAAATCAAAATAAATAATAAACAAATTAAATATATATTCGTTAAGGATGATAAATTTATATTTCATCATACAATTTGTTTAAATTATCTCTACAAATATGTAGATACACCTATAATTGCTGGATTGGACACTGATATAATTGTGCCTCCAGAACAAATAATTGAAGTTGTTGACCAGATTGAATGCGGAAAGGCTATAATTGGGTTACCTTACAATGGCTTGATGTATAACTCTGGCCCTACTTATACAAGATTATTTGAAACTTCTCGAAATATAAATGCGCTGATAAGTAATATTCCGTATATGTACCCAATGTATGGGTCATTATCAATGGGAGGAGCATTTATTGTCAATACAAAAGAATATTTGAAATCTGGAGGTGACAATCAATATTTCTTAGGGTGGGGACCAGAAGATTTTGAACGAGTAAAACGAATAGAAATATTATATCCGCATAAAATAGTTTACAGATCTTCAGGATGTATTTTTCATCTATGGCATCCACGAATGCATAATTCAAAATATGCAGATTTGAATTATGAACAATTAGGTAAACAAGAATATATTAAAATATGCAATATGGAAATGAATGAACTAAGAACATACATTGATAGTTGGCCATGGCTTGAAAGTTTAAACGAAAAATTTAATAAAAAACAATACTTATGAAAAACTTGATTCTGGATTGTGAAATTGATGAGTTATTATATCGTATTGCAAACAAATTAATTATACATACTAGCTATTTCTCAAATTTAGGGTTATACCATGGGAAAATGGGTATTGTACTTTTTTTTGCACATTATGCTAGATATACAAATTGTTCAATTTATGATGATTTTGCTGGAGAACTTATAGACGATATATTCGACGATATTGATGATGAGCTTCCCATAAATTTTGAATCAGGGTTGTGTGGAATTGGATGGGGAATTGAATACTTGTTAAAGAATGGATTTTTAGAGGATTGTTCAAGTGAAATCCTTTCAGAAATAGATAAAAAAATTATGGAAAAAGATTTAACCCGGATATCAGACATAAGTGTTAAGACTGGATTGAAAGGTATTTCTTATTATGTCTACAAAAGAATTAATTCATTGGATAGAAGTTTAAATATAGTTTCTTTTGATGAAAAATATCTTAAAGTGTTGAATGAGTTAACGGAGACAATGACCATTCCATCGGATAAAGATATTCTTCTTGAAATAGTTGAAACTACCCCAATCAGAAGTTTAGAAGAATGGAAAATAGGGATTAATAATGGATGTGCAGGATATGGACTTAATTATTTATTAAAATGAAACATATTTTTCTATTTATTGATAAAGAGAGAAGTGCTGCTTATGGAAGGGGTACTTATATTCAGCAGATGGTTAAATGCTTGCAAGATTCTAAAAATATTTCTTTAAATATTGTTCAATTTTTTGCTGGGAATAAAGAATTTGATGTAGTCATTGAAAATAATGTTCATGTTTATTCTTTCCCTTTTAAAAACATACAGCCATCTTTGTTATCAAGATATTACCGCAACTGCTGGTATATATTAAAAAATTATATAAAATTGACTTCCAAAGACCATGTTATTTTTCATTTAAATTTTATTAGAGAATTTGAATTGATAAAATTTATGAGAAAAGATTATCCATTATCTAAAATATTCTTTACCCTTCATTTTCAAGAATGGGCTTCAACATTACAAGGTAATGTTGACTATTATAAAAGGATTATTAAAAAAGGGGCCACTTCTTCTAATACTAGTTTAGAAAATGAAGTTTATTTAAATTATGTAATTGAAAAGCAGTCACTTGAAGAAGTTGATAAAATTGTTTGTTTGTCAAAATTCACAGAAAGGCTACTGATTGAGAATTATACGATTTCAGCAGATAAAGTATTATTGATTTACAATGGTTTGGAAGATGATTTCATAGTTCTTAATGAAAAGGAAAAAGAACAATTAAAGAAAAGGCTGTTTATTCCTGTATATGAAAAAATAATTCTTTTTGTTGGTAGATTAGACTCTAGCAAAGGATTGGATATTTTAATCAACGCATTTAAAGAAGTAATTGCATTAAACCCTGAATGTCGACTAGTTATTGTTGGCGATGGGAATTTTGCAGAGTATTTGAAAATGGCAAAAGATTTATGGAATAAAATAGTATTTACTGGATGGTTGCCAAAAGAGGATTTATGTTTGTTTTATCAAGTAGCAGATATTGCAGTCTTACCTTCGGTTCATGAGCAATGTAGTTATGTTGCTATTGAAATGATGGGATTTAAATTGCCAATAATATCTTCTCCAGCTTATGGTTTAAGAGAAATGATAGATCTATATGATAATGGGATAATTGTTGAAACTCGGGAAAAAGAGGATCAAATGTTAATTTCCTCTCATGCTTTAGGAGTAGCTATATTGGAAGCACTTAAAATCGAGAAAAGCAAGAATATTATAATGCCTAGTATATATAAACTAGAAAATACAAAAATCAATTACTTAAACCTATATAGTGAACATAGTTGATTTATTAAGTTAGAATTGTTATTGCAAACAATAGAGGATCCCGAAAATCTTAAAGAGTAGGGCTATCTTAAATTATTTATTATGAAAATTAAAAAGTTAACGCTAAAAAAGGAGATTGTTACGTCCCTTAATAGCGATGAGATGAGTAACTTAAAAGGAGGAGCGAGTACTTTTCCTTGGTGTGGAGGTTACACAGCTACCTCCGAAGGAGGAACATCGAATTGTGTATGTGAAAGCAATCTGAGCTATTGTCCAGGAGCTCCGACTTATGGAGGAAGCGGTGGTGGAGGAAACTACAGTAACGCATGTGGGCTATCTTATGGGTATTGCCCATAATTATTTAATTGCTATGCATTTAAAAGGTAGCGATTGTTCATGAATTATTTTTAGATTTTGTTAATGATTTATTGAACAAAGAAGGTGCCCAAAATAAAATTGGACACCTTCTAATGCTATTTGAGAATCTTTTTGGTTTTGTCTAAGGAGACTAAGATAATATTCTTTTTTTATTGTTCAATAGTAGTTTTCCCGTTTAAATTATTCGAATTTATTTCTATCCTATCCTAATTTAATTACTTAATGTATGAAGAATATAATTGAATTAAAGTTGAATCGAATAGTGGATTGTATATATGAGAAAGTTGTTAAATCACAGTTTGACTCTAATTATGGACTATTGTCCGGAGAATTTGGAGTATTACTGTTTTTACTGTATTATGAAAAATATTCTGGCAAATCGCATAGGGATTTAGATATCTATACTGAAAGAATCGTGGATAATTTGTTAACAAGAAATATTGGCTACTCTTTTGGTGACGGGCTTTCTGGAGTTCTTTATTTGTTTGAATTTTTACGAGATAAAAAACTCCTTGATTTTGATACTTCTGATGTTGAAGTTCTTTGGCATGCCTATTTGAATAAATCGATACAAATTAACATGTTGAATCATAATTTTGATTATCTAAATGGAGCATTAGGGACAGTATTGTATTTATTAAAGAAAAACAATCTGGAAGAAGCTGATAGTTTTATTAATTATTTGTATGAAATTGCAGATAAAGATATTGCTAATAAATTTTTTAGATGGGAGTCTATTATTTATCCTGCAAATAAAAAGTGTTATAACCTATCTTTGTCTCATGGCCATTCTAGTTTAATTATATTTCTTTCAAGATTTCTTAAAGTAAAACAAAATGATAGTAAGGCAGAAGAGCTATTAAATGGTGCTGTAAACTATGTTATTTCTCAGCAAATTGATTTCTCATCGTTTGGTTCACACTTTCCCCCATATATTATTAATGATAGTCCACTAATTAAAAGCCGGTTAGCATGGTGTTATGGTGATTTAGGTGTAGCTCTTGCATTATGGCAAACAGGAAAAGTAAAAGATTGTTTAGACTTGAAGAATAAAGCTTTAGAAATTTTTTTGGACTCAACTAAACGTACTAATCCAGAAAAAGAAGCTGTAATTGATTCTGGAATATGTCATGGAAGCATTGGTCTTGCAATGATTTATCGTCGTATGTATATAGATACAGGCCTAGATAATTTTAAATCGGCCATGGATTTTTGGATTGATCAGACTCTAAAGAATTCTCAATTTATTGATGGACTTGCCGGATTTAAAACATATAAGGGAAGTTGGGAAAGTGATTATTCTTTCTTAACGGGTATATCAGGAATTGGGTTGTTTTTTGTTTCTTATTTGAATAATGATTCTCAGGAGTGGGATGAATTATTATTATTGTCATAATTTCGATTAATACTTATACGTATGGAATATAATGCGTTTTCACAATTCATAGTTAGATCCCCATTTCTCCCATATAATAAATTGGAGAGTATTTTATCTGATAAAAATAGATTAATAAATCAATGGTCAGATGAAGAAATTCTGGATGCGATTTTTATAGCCTCACCTGTGCTGTTTAATGAGTTGAATAAATTATTAGTTACAAAATCAGATGATCTGGAAAATGTTGACCGATTGTTGTTTTCTCTCGCACGATATTTAACACGAATGGCGACACGTTGCACTCCTTTTGGTTTATTTGCTGGATGTGCAGTTGGAAATGTAGGTGTAAATTCTAAAATAGAATTAGTGAATTCTATCAATAGAACAACAAGGTTTGATATGTTTTTTTTGTGTACACTATATGATGACCTTTTGAAAAATCCGGAGATAAAAAATAAAATTAAATATTATCCCAATACAAGTCTTTACCTTGTTGGTAAAAAATACAGATACGTTGAATGCTTGTCCCTTAAGTTAAGAAGAAAATACCAAATAACTGAAGTTGCTCGCTCAGTATATTTGGATGCGATTCTAAATATAGCCATCAGCGGAAATACGCGAGGAGAATTAATCCATTTTTTAATTGGTAAAGGTGTAGATACTAGTGATGCTTCAATCTTTGTAGATGAATTGATTGATTCGCAAATTCTAGTTGGAGAATTATATCAATCAGTAACAGGAGAAGACTTTTTTTCAAGACTAATTAAATTGTTAAAATCGATAGAGTTTAAAAGTCCATTATTAACATCTTTAATTGATCTCCAATCATTATTGAAAAAAATAGATTTTCAAAATGGCAACAAGCAATTATATACTATAATAATAAGTAAAGTCGATACACTAAACATTAAATACGAAAAAAACTTCTTATTGCAGGTGGATTTAGCTAAAAAAGTTTCCAATGCTTCGTTGTCATATGAAATTATTGATGAGCTAAAATCGGTAATGTTGTTTTTGAATAAAATAACACCAATGAAAGATAATGATCCATTAAATCAATTTCAATATGAATTTTATAAAAGATATGAAGAAAGGGAGATTCCTCTATTGGAAGCTTTAGATCCAGAATTGGGAATTGGTTATCCGATTAATCGAAAATACGAAAACCTTTCTCCATTAATTGAAAATTTTAATTTGCCTATCCAAGATGAAAGGAGTTTAACAAATCTTGATTTTTTTCATCAACGTTTACTAATGAAAACGATAGAATGTATATCGAATAATAGTAAAGAGCTTATTTTAAATGATGAAGATGTCAAAGGTTTTACCTATCGATGGGATGATTTACCCCCAACAATATACACAATGCTTGAAGTAATTAGGTCTAACCCGAATGATTTCTTATTAAAGTTAAACTTTTTTGGGGGTAATTGTGGAGCTAATTTGTTAACTCGATTTGCACACACTGATGATGGGATAATGAATTTAGTTAATAATATTATTCAGAAAGAGGAGGAATTAGTTGGAGATGATATTCTGTGTGAAATTGTTCATTTGCCTGAATCTAGAGTTGGAAATATTTTATTTAGACCCCACATAAGAAATAAAGAATTGCTTTTATTATCAGATTCTGATCTGCCAAAGAGTGATGTGGTCAATGTGTCAGACTTAATGATTTCCGTTAGAAAAGGAAAGTTAGTTCTTAGGTCTAAGAAACTAAATAAATATATTATTCCCCGTCTAACTTCTGCTCATAACTATCAAAGAAATTCATTGCCAGTGTATCATTTTTTATGTGATATGCAACATTTAGGTAGAAATATGATTTTCTTTAATTGGGGGACTACTCTGGAAAGTATGTTTCCTTATAGACCGAGAGTGAGATATAATAACACTATATTGTCTGCAGCAATGTGGTCAATTAAAAATAATGAAATAAAGTTTCTTTTTACTTTGGAAGAGGAATTGTTACTTGATGCTGTAGTTAAATGGAGGCTTGAGAGATCAATTCCACGTTATGTTTATCTTGTTGATAATGACAATAAATTATATGTAGATTGGGATAATATTATAAGTATTTTCTCACTCTTTGCTATAATAAAGAATTTGCCAATTGTTGTTTTTAGTGAATTTCTTTTTGAGCAAGAGAATGCATTGGTAAAAAAAAGTAGTGATGTTTACTTGAATGAATGTATTGTTGCTTTTTATAAAAATAAAAACAGATGAAGACAATTCAGAGAACTTTTATTCCAGGAAGTATGTGGCTTTCAATCAAAGTATATGGAGGCGAAAAAACCTTAGACGATTTGCTGTCGAAAGATATATATTTAATTATAAAAGAGCTTAATAGTCAAAAAAAAATTAATAAATGGTTTTTTATAAGGTATGCAGATCCTGATGATCACCTAAGAATAAGGATTTTGATGAAAAATGCTAATATAGTAGGAAATGTAATTGATCTATTTTATAAAAAACTAAATTTATTAGTAAAAGAAAGAATAATCTGGAAAGTTATTATTGACACATATTCTCGTGAACTAGAAAGATATGGTAATTCTTTAATTGAAGATGCTGAAACAATATTTCATATAGATAGCGAATGCATTATTTCATGCTTAAGAATATTAGATAAATTTCCAAATGAAAATTATAGATGGATGATTTCTATTAGAATGATAGATGAGTTGCTTTCTAGTTTTTCATTAAATGTTGAACAAAAGAAGTGGTTGATGAGCAAATTAAGCTGGAGTTATAAAGAAGAATTTGGATTTAATGAATTTAATTCAAAGCAATTTAATTCAAGATATAGATTGTATAAAAACATTCTGGAAAATGTATTGAAAAATAAAATTAATGATCCTGTATTTAATGGTTTATGTGTAAAAGTTAATCGTAAAAGTGTCATGTTAAGACCTGTGGTTAGCAAAGTGATTAATAAATCGAGGAGTAAAAAAAATGAAATAGTTCTTGAAAATTTGATTATGAGTTATATTCATATGATGATTAATAGAGTATTTATTTCTCAGAATAGAAAGCATGAATTAATTATATATGATTTTTTGCGTAGATATTATACAAGTGAGGAGGTTAGAATTAAAAATTCTTCTAATGATATATAAATATATTTCATCGTATATTAAATCTTGAATATGAGAAATCCATTTGTGATTTATTTTCAACTAGACGCCATGGACTGTGGCCCAACCTGTCTTCGCATGATTGCGAAGCACTATGGTCGTAGTTATTCTTTGCAGGGACTTCGGGAAAAATCGTTTATTACCCGTGAAGGGGTGTCGATGCTGGGGATTAGTGACGCGGCTGAAAGAATTGGATTTCGGACTTCGGGGGTGCGTATTACGTATGAGCAGCTTCGGGATGAGGCTGTAA
>VSSQ01001270.1_pt1 | contig 10233 bp, 10 predicted proteins | sample 4763081 | NCBI WGS metagenome assembly VSSQ01 (sample SAMN12137344, study PRJNA551015) | bioreactor metagenome | isolation source: SDC9 anaerobic chlorinated ethene degrading culture | place: USA: Knoxville, Tennesee | collected 2015-01-01
CCGATTGAATTAGCAGAAGATGTATTGAATGAAGAATTCAAAGAAAAAACAGCCCAAGATAATATAGCAGCTATCAATGAGGGATATAAGCTTATAGATACTAAATGCAAGTTGGTACCGAAGAAAGAAAATAATATTATAATCAATGGAAATAATGCGCTATCCCTTGGAGCAGTTGCTGCAGGGTGCAAATACTATTGCGGATATCCAATGACGCCTTCTACCAGCATTTTAGGTTATTTTTCTTCTAAATCAGAGGCAGTTGGGATTGCAGTAGACCAAGTTGAAGATGAGGTAGCAGCTCTAAATATGGCATTAGGAGCATCTTATGCAGGAGTTAGAGCTATGACCGGTTCATCCGGCGGAGGATTTGCGCTGATGGTTGAAGCATTGAGTTTTGCAGGCATAGGAGAGTTTCCTGTCGTAATAGTAAACGCACAAAGATCAGGTCCTGCTACCGGAATGTCTACCAGGACAGAACAAAGTGATCTTCGTTTTATAATACATGCAGGCCACGGAGAATTTCCTCGAATGGTAATAGCATTAAGGGACCCCGAGGATGCGTTTTACCAGACAGCAAGGGCTTTCAACATAGCTGATAAATATCAGATTCCGGTAATAATTATGACAGATTTATATTTAGCAGAGTATACAAAGACTTCTCCGCCATTTGATTTTTCTAAAATTAAAATAGAAAGAAGTCTTTGCAGAGAAGAAGACTTAATTGATAGTCAATATAAGAGATATAAAATAACTGAAAGTGGCGTATCTCCCAGAATGATTCCGGGAAAAATTCCCGGTGAAGTAGTGTTGATAGATAGTCATGAACATGATGAATATGGTCATATTACAGAAGATCCAAAGCTAAGAACAGAAATGGTACTTAAGAGAATGAGAAAATCTGAAGGATTAAAGAAAGAGGTAGAAGAGCCGTGGTTTATAGGAGAAGAAAATCCTGAAAACCTGATTGTGTGCTGGGGTTCAACATATGGCTCAGTTAAAGAAGCAGTATATAGATTAAACGTCGAAGGATTCTCAGTTGGAGCCTTAGTATTTGGTGATATATGGCCGTTTCCAAAGAATAAACTTCTAAATTTGGGTAAAAGCGCAAAGAATATAATAGACATAGAACAAAATGCTACCGGTCAACTAAATAGCATCATTAAAGAAGAAACGCCATATGAGTCAAATTTTAAAATATTGAAATTTGACGGTAGACCTTTTAGCGGAGATGAAATATATAGACGATTAAAGAATGAGGTTTTAAATTAAGGAAAGATGTGAAAGAAATTGACTAATAGATAAAAAACTTTCAGATATTCCGTAAATAGGAATTGTGCAGTGGGCTTGAATAAATTGTAATTTATATATAATTAATTTGGAAACATAGTGAATCCTAATTGAAAGGAATGAAAACACATGAATCAAGGACAAGAGATGTTTTATAATTTTTTTATGGAACGAGCAAAGGACGATAAAAAAGAAGAAGCACAAAGACTGTTAGCTGAAAGTTTTGCTCGACAAGATGCTGGTACATTCGATAAGGCATATCTTCAGAAAATAATGTCTCAATATTTTGAAGTCATAAAGACTGAAGCAGCTGAAGAACTTAAACAGGCTATGGAGCACTTCGCTTCAAGGTTAAAAAAAAAGTGTAAAGCGGACGTATTGTTAAACAAATACGTCCGTTTTGTTTTTCTTAAACTTACGGTTTCCTTTTAATGAATGCTGAAGTGACGAACTAATATAGACGACTATCAAAGTTTATATAAATTATAAAATTAAATACAATTATGCAGGTTGATTATGCGAATAATGTTATTCCGCTTCATGTGAATGATTATAATATTCCTGGATTTTTTTCGGTAATTTGTCTGGAAGCATGGCGAATATTTGATCTTCAGTTCCATCTTTGATTGCTTGATCATAATACCAGCATTTATACTTAAGCATACTCAATACTTTTTCTAATTTATTAATCTCGGTTTCGACAGCTTCTTTTTGTTTTGCAAACAGTTCTTTGCGCTGAGGATAGGATTCACTGCCCATTTCGCTCCACTGCATAAATTTCTTGATGTCCTTTATTTCCAGGCCGGATTTTTTTAAACATTCAATTACGCGAAGTGCTTCAATTTCTTTGTCGCTAAATTTTCGTATGCCGGATGAACGCTGTATGTTAGGGAACAGGCCCTCTTTATCATAATAACGCAATGTAGAAACTGGTAAGTCATACATTTCCGATACTTGTCCTATTGTGTACATAAAAATCTCCTTTAAAAAATATTTACAAAAAGTTAAAAAGTTAAAAAACATCTTGACCTAAAGTTAGGTTTAGATATCAGGGCTATTTTATCACATTCCGATTGGAATGTCAAAACATGTAAAAAATATGTGGCTGCCGATTTAATTGTGGAGAAATGTAAAATGTGGTAAAATAATTTATCTATTATTATTAAAACTCTACGGAACGTTTATTGAATTATACTCTGTCTGCGATTATTCTTAGTAAAGGGAGGTGAATAACTTGGATTGTACCAATGTTGGAAAGCTGATACTTGATTTGCGTAAGGAAAACAAAATGACACAAAAGCAGCTTGCTGATGCCATGAACATCAGTGACAAGACTATCTCAAAATGGGAACGAGGTTTGGGATGTCCTGATGTATCCTTGCTAAGTGAACTCTCTCAGATACTAGGTGTAAATATTGAAAAAATATTATTAGGAGATTTAGAACCTAATGATGCAGACGGAGGAAATATGAAAAAAGTAAAATTTTACGTGTGTCCGAATTGCGGAAACACACTGACCGCCACAGGGGATCCGGAAGTCTCTTGTTGCGGGCGGAAACTTGTTCCTCTCATTCCAAAGCCCACTGATGAAATTCACAAGCTAACTGTGGAAGAAGTAGAAAATGATTATTATATTACTTTTTCACATGAGATGAGCAAGACACATTATCTTAGTTTTGTGGCCTATGTCGCATATGACAGAGTGTTTTTAATTAAACTGTACCCGGAACAAAGCGGCGAAGTGCGTTTTCCGAAGATGTACGGCGGAAATATTTATTTTTGTTGTAATCAGCATGGATTGTGGGTGAATGGACGATGAACATAGAAAATAACTTTCATCCCATTGACATACAGACTTGGCCTATGGCACAAGCGTTTCATTATTATACACAAATGGCTCCTACTACCTATACTGTCAATGTGACAATGGACGTTACGGTTCTTCGAAAAACATTGAAGAGTAAGGGATATAAATTTTTCCCTGCATACCTGTATTTAGTTACAAGAGCTATAAGCAAGCAACAAGAACTGCGCATATCTGTGCATGATGGTATTCTGGGGTGTTGGGATAATCTTACTCCTGCTTACCCTCAATTCCACAAGGATGATAAGACAACATCATTGCTTTGGACTGAATATGATGAGCATTTTGATGTGTTTTATAAGCAGTATATTAAAGATACGGCACAGCATGGGGATAGCCACGGTATATTATCATCAAAGGGTTTGCCGCTTCCTAATGCTTATATCGTATCATGTATTCCGTGGTTTTCTTTCAACAGTTTTTCATTACACAATCATGGAATAAAGGATTATTATTTTCCAAGTTTTGAAGCAGGAGGTTTTACAGAAACGGATGGAAAGATTATGATGCCTCTTTCTGTTACAGTCCACCATGCAACAACAGATGGTTACCACTTAAAAGTGTTTTTTGAGGAATTGCAAAGGACGATGAGTAATCCGGATGAGTGGCTGTAAAAATATGAGCCATAAGGGACGGTTCTCTGTGGCAACTTATAACTCAAAATTCCACAACTAATCATCCATTAAGATAATTGATAGTGTGTTAATATGTCAAGTGCAAGATTATTAAATGGACATGGAGAACCGTCCCCTATGACCTATCAGAAATTTGTAAATAATATATTGTTAAATTAATATTATTTGATATAATAAAATTACAAAGATAAAAACACGTCCCGGTAGGTAGTCCGGGAGCAACAATTTGTTGTCAGTAACCTGCCTCCTTGGTTGTCCGTTCTTTGTTCATTAAATCTTAAAGGAGTGATTATATGAACAAAGTAGCCGGAAGATTACAGGTGTTTTTCGAAGAACCATTTTGGGTTGGAATATTTGAACGAATTGATAACGATAAGTTATCTGTTTGCAAGGTTACATTTGGTGCAGAGCCCAAGGATTATGAAGTACAGGCGTTCATATTGGAAAATTACCATAAACTTCGTTTTAGCCCTTCTGTTGATTCTATTGTAGAAGAAAAGGAAAGGATAAATCCTAAACGTTTACAAAGAGAAGTCAAGAAACAGATTAAAAATGCAGGCATAGGATCAAAATCTCAACAAGCTTTGAAACTACAACAAGAGCAAGGAAAATTGGAAAGAAAAGCTTATTCTCGCGAACAGCATGAAGCAAAGAAAGAATTCCAATATAAATTGAAACAACAGAAAAGAAGAGAAAAACACAAGGGCAGATAATTGTCCTTTCTCTTTAGTAACGGTCAGGCTACACATTATTGAGGATATGGTGTTGGATAGTAAATCAGAAAAGCGTAAGGATGCAATGATTTTGCTTCATGAGATATATGGAGTTAACCAATTTATACAGGAGCAAAGTAAAAAGTTTGTTGAAGATGGTTATGATGTTTTTTGTCCTAATATGATTGACAGAGATTCTTTTTCTTACGAAGAATCTATAGAAGCCTATGACTTTTTTATGAACAATGTTGGGTTTGATGTGTATAAAGAAATCAGCAACCTCGTCAAGGAACTAAAAGACAAATATGACAATGTATTTATTATTGGCTTTAGTGCCGGAGCGACTATAGCGTGGAGATGCAGTGAAAATTCATTGTGCAGCGGGATTGTAGCCTGTTATGGTTCTCGTATAAGGGATTATGCCAATACAAATCCCAGCTGTCCGACGCTTTTAATTTTTGCAAAGAAAGATTCTTTTGATGTACATGCATTGACTTGTCAACTTCAAGATAAAAAACATGTATCTATCCTAGAGTGTGATGCTCAGCATGGTTTTTTAGATCCGTATTCTAAACATTACAATAATACGCAGTCAAGACTTGCTGAAGAGGCTATTGCCTGCGTTATAAATGAATGCAAATGAGTATTAAGCATGACCAATTAATTCTATTCTGTAAATAGAATTCAATATTGTGGAAGGGAGTGGTCGTATGAAATTGACAATTGTAATAACTCCATGCAAAGTTAATTAGGATAATTGCATGGAGTAAAATTTGTCCGATTAGCTTTGCACTTTTATATTATTAAAAATAAAAGGAGTAAAGTTAAATGAAAAATAAAAATATGTTAATGTTAGGATATTCAGAAGTTGATATTACACCATCTCACTCAGTGGAAATGGTTGGTTTTGGAAGGGAAGATGAGCGTTCCAGAGGAATTTTACACAATCTTTCAGCACAAATATCTGTATGGAAGATGAATGAAGAAATATGCTGTCTTGTAGCTTTAGATCACATTGGTTTTTGCAGTCAAAATGCTAGTTTCTTGAGAAAAGAGATTGGTAAGCTGCTAAATGTTAGTGAAGAGAAGGTTATGTTGTGCTTTTCCCATACTCATTCCGGTCCAAATGAAAGTAAGGAACCAGAGTATTTTCAATTTGTTTGCCGACAGATTAAAAACGGAGTCTTACTAGCAGTACAGAAAATGATTCACGTCAATGCAGCATGGGGAAATGCCTATTCTGATATCGGCTTGAACCGACGCAGAGATTGTGTGCAACTCGACAGAAGGATTGGAGTTTTGAAAGTTTACGGTGCAAATGACGGAAAGATAAAACTGTTGCTTTTACGTTTAACTGCCCACGGAAATGTTCTAAAAGCAGATAATTATCTGATTTCTTCAGATTATTTCGGCACGGTCAGGAATTTGCTGCAGACTGAATATGGATGCCCGGTGATGGCCACGCAAGGGGCTTCAGGAAATGTTGCTCCTAAATACTTCAAATCCATGATAAATCCGCCTGATGCCTGTGACGATCGTTTTATTCGTTCAGATACAGCACTTATGGATATGGCAGAAGAAATTGCAGACAGTATACGCAGGATGCTTGACACCGTCTGTCCACAGTCTGTAAACCAACTTGCAATGTTTTCAAAAACAATCACTCTTTGTTCAGATGTTCCTTCTTATAATGATGCCTTGGACATAGCAGATGATGCCAAAAAGTATTGCGGCATAGATGGAACATCATGGCTTGCTGAGGTGGAAAGACTAAAAAATGCAGGAATTCAGGAACAAAGCGATTCGACGGAGGTTCAATATTTTATAATAGGGAATGGATGTCTTTGCGGAGTTGCAAATGAGGTGATGTGTGAATTTGCCCTGCGTATTTCGGAATATCTTCGCGATGATTACTTTTACTTCGGAGGGTATACAAATGGCTGTACGGGTTATTTTCCTGTAGAAGAAGAATTCGACAAAGGTGGTTACGAAGTTTATTGGTCAATGCTCATCTACTATATATATCATGGCAGGGTTTTTCCATTTCGTCGTAATTCAGCGTCTGAGCTTATTCGTTTTGTAGTAGAAAATTCAATGTATTTGAAAAACCGTATTGCTTGCCGATCCACTGATGATAAAGACAATTAAGAGTATATCCGTTAACAGAAATGATAAAGAATTTTGAAATTAATAAAAATCCATTGATTACTTTTAAAGTAATCAATGGATTTTTTAGTTATATATTACTAAGCTTCCTTAGATGACGGTACAAATATGTTCAGCACTGCGTTTAATGCTACTCCCACTATCGCAGCAAGGCTCAAGCCTGTAATTGAAACAGTTTCATTTATCTTTATGCCGATATTGATTCCGGTCATATTTTGGAAGTAAGATCCCCACAAACCTAGTACCAGCACTACAATCATCACCACTACATTTGCTGCATTGAACTTTACATTGTTATTCTTTATGGTTTGAACACCAACAAGTGAAATCATTGAGAACAACATAAGGCTTATACCGCCCATAACCGGTGTAGGTATAGTTCCAAGAAAACCACCAATTTTGGCTACGAATCCAAGAATAATTGCAAATACTGCAGCCAGTCTTAACGTTGAAGGGTCATAGTTCTTTGTTATTGCCAGAACTCCTGTATTTTCACCATAAGTTGTATTGGCAGGTCCGCCTATACAGCCGGCTAATAACGTAGCAAGTCCATCTCCAAGAAGAGTTCTGTTAAGTCCGGGATCTTTTATGAAATCCTGGCCTACAACCTGTCCGTTTGTAGTGATATCACCAACGTGCTCCATGAATACCGCAAGTACTACCGGAGCAAGAACTGCTACTGCAGGTACACTGAACTTTGGAAGCGTGAATGCAGGAATTGCAAGCAGAGGTGCGTTTACAAATGAAGAAGGGTCTACTTGTCCAAGTAGGCGTGCTACTGTATAACCAACAACTACGGCAGTTAATATTGAAAGCTGTTTGAAAAAGCCTTTACCAAAGAAGTTGATAGCAAGTGCAGTACCAAGAGTTATTGCAGCAAGTACAAAGTTTCCGCTGGCCATACCAAAAGCTGTTGGAACAAGGTTTAAGCCTATGACAATTATCATTGGTCCTATAACATGGGATGGAAGATATTTTTTTATAAAATCTATCCCGATTTTTCTGATTACAAAAGACATTAATACATATATGAGACCTGCAACTATTATACCGCCCTGGGCATATGCCAGATCACCGTTGTGTGCTTCTTTAACTGCTAATATTCCACCGATGAAGGCAAATGAAGAACCTAAGAAAACAGGAACCTTTTTCTTTGTTACTGCATGAAATACAAGGGTGCCTAATCCTGCAGAAACCAACGCAACAGATGCATTTAATCCTGTAAGAACAGGTACCAACACTGTAGCGCCAAACATTGCAATAAGATGCTGAAGCGCAAGAATCACTTTCTTAAATAAAGCCATCCAATCAGTGGTTTTTGAAGTTTCAACTTCCATTTTCTTTAATACTTTTTCTGTCATGATAAAGTCTCCTTAATTTTTTAAATTGAGGAGAAGAGTTTACTCTTTTCCCCTTCTCAGCCTCACCGGACTAATTTAAAGGTGATGCGCACAGAATTTACTTGAAAGTCAATAAAAAAGACTTCTTGCTCCAGCAAGAAGTCACACTTGTCTAATAATTATGTGAAACTCATAATGTTTATCTTGCCAGCCTCTCAGGACTTGTTTAAAGACATTCAATTATTCTATTTTTACAATATTAACACATCTATAGGACAATTGCAATATATATTTATAATAATTTATTGCAACAAGTACGAAAATTTCCCTTATGCAGTAGTGGTAGAAAGACTAATATTATTATGTGAAATATAATTGATGAATAAATTGACTTACTTAGTAACACGTTTTAGAATAATATTATCAAATATAGAAAAAAGCCTCTAAAACAGATGATGGACAGTAAACAGTTCAAGTCCATATATCTGGATAAGCTGTTATCAAATAAAAGTGATATAGAACCTTAATTTCAAGGATAGATTTAGTAGACTAATGTTGAAAAATAAATGATTTAGCAAATTCATGTGGAGGTTATATGGTAGACAGATTATTTCAGATTGTATATACACTGATGAATCAGGAAACTGTTACATGTGGTGAACTGGCAGAAAAATTTGAGTGTTCTACACGAACCATTATGCGTGATATTGATAAGCTTTCCATAGCAGGTGTGCCTGTGTATGCAAATAAGGGAAAGGGAGGAGGCATTAGCCTTCTTTCGGATTTTGTTTTGGATAAAACTGTTCTCACTGATGATGAACGCAGTCAAATTCTTTCGTCACTTCAGGCAATAAAGGAAACCGGATATGGCGAAGAAAAAGAGGTCCTTAACAAATTAAGCAGTCTATTCGGCGCAGATACTCAGGATTGGATCGAGATTGAATTTTCAAGATGGGGTGAGCCTGGTAAAGAAGAAACATATTTTAAGCAAATCAAAGAAGCAATATTAAAGCATCGAATAATAGATATAAAATATGCAGCAAGTCATGTGGAATGCAGTGACAGAAAAGTGAAACCATTAAAATTGTGTTTTCGGGGATTTGCCTGGTATGTATATGGATTTTGTTTATTGCGAAATGATTATAGGTTTTTTAAGTTAAAGCGAATTGCGGATTTATTTGTTACACACGAATCATTTACACCTATTCCGGTTGGACGAGTGCTGAATGAACTGTTTGAACAGAGCAAAGAGGTTATTCATATAAAAATTCAGGTACATAAACAGCAGTTGTATCGTGTTCTTGAGGAACTTCCACATGGGGTCATTCTAGAAGATGGAAGTATGATTACTGAGTTTGATGCAAATGATGAAAGTGCAATCATAAATTATATTTTGTCATTAGGAGCTTATGCTAAGGTACTTGAACCAGCATGGTTACAGGAAAAAGTCAGAGAACAGATTGAAAAGATGATTTTAATATATGAATGAAGAAAAATATTTTATAATAAGACACACCTTGTCATATTATGAATGTTATACTCCTATGGTAATGAAGATTGAATATAGGAGGAAACAAATGAATTATGAAATTGTAACACTGGGAGAAAAGAAAGTTGTTGGTGTGGCTGCAAGAACAGGAAATATGGAGCCTGATATGCAGACGGTTATCGGAGGGCTGTGGCAGCAGTTTTATCAGGGAAATGTTTGTGAAAAGATCGAAGCAAAGGTAAGCGACTATGCATATGGAATTTATTCTGACTACAAGGGCGAAACGTATCAGGTGACAGTGGGTGCAGAAGTTTCAGAATTCAGTGAGAATGAAGGATTAATTTCACTTATAATTCCTAAAGGAAGATATGCAAAGTTTCAAATTGTTGGAGATATGGTAAAAGATGTTGCAAATGCATGGGCTCAGATTTGGCAGATGGATTTAAAGCGCATCTACACGGCTGATTTTGAAGAATATGTAGCTTATGACGGCACAAATTCAACAGTCAATATTTACATTGCAGTGGAGGAGTAAGTCAGGGTATGAAAGATAGAAGGAAAATTTCAAAAATGCAAGAAAATAGCACTGATTAACAATGGGGCTGTTGCATTAAGTACATTTTCTGTCATCCTGAGCGCAAGCGAAGGATCTCATATGTTGAAATGATGAGATTCTTCGGGCTAAAGCCCTCAGAATGACACGATAATAATCATTAATGCAATAGTCCCGTTTTTC
>VSSQ01001272.1_pt1 | contig 10224 bp, 7 predicted proteins | sample 4763081 | NCBI WGS metagenome assembly VSSQ01 (sample SAMN12137344, study PRJNA551015) | bioreactor metagenome | isolation source: SDC9 anaerobic chlorinated ethene degrading culture | place: USA: Knoxville, Tennesee | collected 2015-01-01
ACATCGTCGCAGACGTCATTTTAGGTATGCGCCGTGAGCTCTTCTCGGCCCTGCGGCCCGGCGGGACCCTTGTCGTCTCCGGCATTCTGGAGGAGCGGGCGGACGAGGTGGCAAAAGGCCTTGAAGCATGTGGCCTTAACCCGTGCCGGAAAACCTCGCAAGGGGGCTGGTCGGCCATCGTTTTCCTGCGTATGTGACACGATTTGTCCTTGTAAAATACACATTGCAGTGATATAATAGGCCGAAAGTGTGGGGAGACCGTGCCGAGATTTTTTGTGGATGCAGTGCCTTGCGACACCTATGCGCTGACAGGAGACGATGCGCGCCATGCGGCGGGCTCTCTGAGACTGCGCGCGGGCGAGTCCGTCACACTTTGTGACGGGCATGGCAATGATTACAACTGTATTTGTACGGATGTACATGCCGGAGAAGTATGGTTGAAAGTGGTTGAAAGACTGCCGTCACAAGGTGAACCCCCATGCGAAATTGCGCTCTATCAATGCCTCCCCAAGGGGGATAAAATGGACGAGATCGTTCAAAAATCTGTGGAACTGGGTGCAACACGCATTGTGCCGGTGCTGTCTTTGCGGTGCGTTTCACGTCCCGACGGGGCGGCGCTAAAAAAGAAAACAGCGCGGTGGAACCAGATTGCCAGAGAGGCTGCTATGCAGTCGGGCAGGGGGCGTATTCCTCCGGTCGAAAACTGTGTGACCTATGAGGAAGCGCTGTGCCGGATGGCGGTTTCCCCGTGTCCCATCCTGCTTTATGAAGGGGAGCACAAGCTTAGTCTTTCGGCGCTTGACCTAAAGGGCGGCTGCGCGCTGCTCGTCGGCCCCGAAGGAGGTATCTCACCGCAAGAGGCGCAGGGCGCGTCGTCCGCAGGCATTCCGGCTGTCACGCTGGGACCTAGGATTTTGCGTACAGAAACCGCCGGTCCCGCAGCCATCGCAATCGTGACATTTCTGGCAGACGTCTGACCGGTCGGACTGAATTTTCTAAACCTCATATTTAGGAGTGTAGCCTTTGAACGCCAAAAATCAGAAACGGGAGCTAAAGAGAAAGCAGGACGAAGCCTTTTCTAACCGTATTGCCCTTTACCTTGTTGTAACGCTCCTTGCGGTGCTGGCACTGACTTTCCTCTATCGTATGGTCAGTTCCGTTTCCGGAATATCGACCTTCAACAAAATTGTAAAGGGCATCGTAATCATGTCCGGGCTGTGTCTTGCAGGCTCAATCGGCTGGGCAGTTTCCTGCAAGGGAAAGAACTGCTCACGCATGCTTGTCACGCCGGAGGCGGCGCTGTTTTTATCGGCAGGGGCCTTTTTAGGCGGACTTTTCTTAAAATACTACTATAACGATGCGGTCAAGCTGCTCTTTGTCATGCTGCCGGCCATCTGCTGTCTTTATATCATCCGGTACGTCTTTGGACCTGGCTTCTTCTCGGTGGCGTCCTATCTGGCCGGCGCCTGTTGCCTGCTCTATGTGTTTGACCGTTTCATGCTCATGGAGATGCTGAGCCGCTTTCAGACCCTTTACGGCAGCATTCTGATTGCCGTCGGAGTATTTGGCGCAGTTGCGTTTTTCTCTGCAGCAAAAGGGAAAGGGCAGGCAAAACTGTTTGGCAAAAAAGTACGGCTTTTCACCGAAAACTCCAAATCCAAATGCGTACCCGCCTATATTGCAAGTGCGGCAGTGGCGGTCATCGGAGCCATTTTCATCAAATCCCCCTCTGCGGCCATGTATTACGGCCTTTTCGCCATGGGTGGTTTGACGGTTTTGCTCGCAATTTATTACACATATACCCTAATGTATCAATAAGGAGGAGACACGAGTGGAATTTAAGTTCGCTAAGCGCGTTGAGAACGCTGCGCTCTCAGCCATCCGAGTGATTGGAGAGTATGCGGTCGGAAAACCGGATTTTGTGCTGCTCTCCATCGGAAATCCCGCCTATGAGAGTTTCCCGATCGAGCGCATCAAAGAGATGAACATGAAGATCTTTGAGTCGCCCGAGAGCTGCAGGGCCGCGCTGCAGTACGGTTCCACGACCGGAACCGATGCCCTGCGGGACCACCTCAAGGCCCGCCTAGCCAAGTATAAGGGGATTGATTTCGAGAAGAACGATGTCTTCATCACCTCGGGCTCGGGCCCAGCCCTTGACCTCATGCCGCAGACTTTCTGCGAGGAAGAGGACTGCGCTTTTGTCGAGGAGTTTACCTATACCGGCGAGCTGTTGGCGCTTTCAACCGCCAGAGTCAAGCCCATCGGTATCAAGCTTGATTCGGACGGCATGAACCTCGAGGACCTCGAGGCCAAGATCAAGGCCAACCCCAAGGGCAAGTATCTTTACATCGTCCCCACTTTCTCCAACCCGACCGGCATCACCTATCCGCTTGAAAAGCGCAAGGCTATCTATGAGATCTGCCAAAAATATGACCTCCTCATTTATGAGGATGACCCATACGGCGAACTCCGCTTCCAGGGCAAGGATGTCCCCTGCATGAAGAGCTTTGACACCGACGGCCGCGTCATTTATGCCGGCTCTTTCTCCAAGGTCATGGCGGCAGGACTTCGCGTTGGATTCATCTGCTGCGACAAGGGCTGCTTTGGCAAGATGAACTACTGCCAGGGCAACCGTGCCCCCGCCACCGTAACCTCGCAGATGATTATCTCCAACTACATGGACACCTATGACTGGGAAGCGCATCTCGATGCCATCCGCGCCATCTACGGCAAGAAGGCGGCCTTCATGAAGGAGTGCATCGACAAGTACGTGCATCCCGCCTGCACCCGCACCGATCCCGACGGCGGCATGTTCATCTGGGTCACGCTGCCCGAAGGTGTCGACGGTAAGGAGGTTTTTGAAGCCTGCCTGAAAAACAATGTCGGCGTCGTACCCTCCTTCGGCTTTGCCGCAGACCCCGTCAATAATCCGGGCCGGTCCTTCCGACTCAATTATTCGGCGCCCACGATGGAAGACATCGAAAAGGGCTGCAAACGCTTTGGTGAAGTCACTCATAAGTTTTGCAAGTAATTCTAAGCTTTTGGGCGCCCGGACTGCCGTCCGGGCGCTCTTTTCATGTCTGACAGCATTCAAAAGGAGCAACCATGAAGAAATGTTTCAAACTTCACCCGACGCAGTACGCCGCGCGGCAGACTGAAAAATTCTATGCCGACATGGCTAAAAAAGGGTGGGTACTCGAAAAGCGCGGTGAATACCTAAGCCGCTTTCGCCGAGTCGAACCGCAAAATACACTTTTTAAAGTCGAGTTGACCTGCCAAAATCCAGCTGACGAGGGTACGGCACCGCCCAAGGAGTTAAAGGACATCTATGAGGGGGCCGGGTGGACCTTTGTCGCCCGCCGTGGACTTGTCAACCTGTTTTCGGCGCCTGCCGGCACTTGCGAACCGGATATTCCGGAAGATGCCGCTGCGCAATCTTGCGCGAGAAGGACAATCCTGAAAAATATCATCGCCACCGCTGTGGTTTTTGCAGCGGCCGCATGCGGACTGTACTTCCTTGTGCGCAGAGGACTGCTTCTCGAAATCGTGCTTGCCTGGTATACCGACACGGCAAAGATACTGCTGGTGGGAAGCGCTCTTGCACTGCTCCTCTTTGATGCACTTTGCAGTGCGCTGCACGCTGTGTCGCTCTTGGGGAAGGGCAGCGCTGCCGGCAGAGAACCCTCCGGGAATGGCGGTTTCCGCCGCGCCGTTATCCGAGCATTACTCACCGCATGTCTAGGCTTTGCAATGCTGACCGCATATCAACTTGGCACCACAAAAGAGTATGACATGCCGACAAAGGCGGACGGCCCCTACATTTTGCTCTCGGAGCTCGGGTGGACGGGAAAACGCACATATTCCTACGAAAAGGACGACGTGAGCGTTGTCACACATGTCCGCGCTCTCCTGTCGGAGCAGTGGTACACCAGAGAGTTTGTGGAGGAGCAGCCTGACGGCGCCAAATGCATGCTTGAACAGAGAATCTTTCGGCTCCAAAGCCCCGGGGACGCAATGACAACCCTGCCGTCCGTGATGTCGGAAAGCGTTTTTGCGAGAGGAGAGGACGAATATACCAAAGTCGAAGTACCTGGGCTTGATGCCGCCTGGCAGAACGCTTTTGAATATATTGCCGTGAAGGACAGCACGGTCTACTACCTCATTTACCTCGACTCGTCAACAGGCACCCCCGCAGGGTCCAAAGCGGATCTTCTTCAAATTCTTGCCCAAAAATGAGATGCATTAAAAAGTCCGGAGCAAGGATTTCCTTGCTCCGGACTGATCATTCATTGCGTTATTCTCTGTTGCGCTTGGCCGTCATATGCTCGATTTCGATTTTAATAAGCTTCGTTGAAGCCCGGTACTGCTGGGTGGCTCTGTCCACATCGGCCGTGAAGTCTGGGGCAAAGTACATGCCGAACTTCCGGCAGGTGTCCTCATATTCCTCGTCCGGCACGACATAAGCCTTGCCGTAGACAATAAGACTTGTATATTCGGTTGAGAGCTTATCCGGCAGGATGGCGGAGTCAAAGACCGTCGTCACGCAGACGCGGTTATCGTTTGAAAGCGCCTCGTGCTTGAGGCCCTCGGTGGCGCCGTGAAACCAAAGAGCACCGGCAAAATAGGCCACGTTGACGGGCAGCGCGTACGGATAACCGTTGTCGCCCTCTCCGAAGGCCACGACGCTGTAAGGGACCTGCCGCATCATTAAAAGTGCAGTATCGATATCGAAGGCCTTGTCATGTCTGCGCATATCGCGGAAATGCATGATGGATTCCTCCGTAAAATTAGTGGGGATACGACAAAATATGCGCGCGCCGCTGTATACGTTAATCCGCTGTCGGAGTTTTTTGTACAAGCGCAGCTTTAATTGCTGTAAAGGTCTCATCGCTGATGATATGCTCAATTCGGCAGGCGTCGGCCTCGGCGATTTTCTGTGAAAGCCCCAGTTTTTCGGTCAGGTAACTTGTGATGGCGACATGCCGCTCATAGATTTCACTGGCGCGGGCGCGGCCAAGCTCCGTCAGCCGAATATGCCCCAGGTTGTCCACCGTGATATAGCCGGCCTGTTTTAAAATGCCCACCGCCCGGCTGACCGAGGGCTTTGAGTAGCCTAACTCCGATGCGATGTCAATGGAACGAACATTCCCGATGCGCTCGGTGAGCATGAGGATGGTCTCCAGATAGTTTTCTCCGGATTCGAGCAGTTTCACCCGTAAAACCTCCAGTCAAATGAGCAGGCACGTCAGAATGTGATGATGAGCCCGCCCGGCAGCGCATAGTAGGAATTCAGGATTCTCATTTCCATAATGGTGATGTCGGAAGTGCCAAGCTCATCGTGAATCATAGCAGCTAAGAGTTTTGCCGACTTCTCGTTTTTGCAGTGGGAAACAATGACGGGCCGACCCTCCAGCTTTTTGAGCTCGCCCATGGTCTTAACGATATATTTGACAGCGGCAAGCTCTCCGCGTGGCTTTGCAATCAGATCGATGGCGCCCCGCTCATTGTTTTTCGCAACAGGGCGAATGCCGAGTGACCCCGCCATGATGCCTGCTATGCGGGACATGCGGCCGGTGCGAATGAGGTTGTCGAAGCAGGTAAGTGAAAAGAGCAGATGTGTGCCGTCCATATAGGTCTCAATTTCACGCTCGACCTCCTCAAAGGACATACCGGTTTCAATCAGCATCTTGGCCCGCCTGAGCCCCAGTACCAATGACCCGGCCGTTCCGCGGGTGTCGACCACATGAATTTTTTTGTCCGGGTCCTCGGAGAGTACGATGTCGCGGCCCACTAAGGCGCTGTTATAGCTGCCGGACAGTCCCCCCGTAATGGTGAAGGCAAGAGTGGCGTCGCCCTGCCTGAACTTTTCGGCCCACATCTCCGGGGACGGGCAAGACGAGGTGGAGGGCAGCTTGGATGCCTTGTGTGCGGCCAGCATTTCATCCACACTGGTCTCCGGCAGGTCGACAAAATCTTTGCCGCCGGCCGTCACGGTAAGAGGAACCATGGAAAAGGTGATATTCTCTCCGGTGATATCTCCCGGCTTAAAATCGCATGTGCTGTCGGAAACAAGATTCCATTTCATAGGGGATTACCTCCGAAACTCAAATTTAAGCGAATATCTATATTGACGCCGTTCCCGCTGCCGAAAAATGCAGCCGTCAGAGATTGCAGGGTCAGACGAACCGCAAGCCGCCTGCTGCCTGCCAAACGAAAGCGTTGAACCATTATAACATATCCCAAGTCTCTTGGCGAGTGTGATTTACATATTTTAATTGCCGTGATACAATCAGCAAAAGGAAAAAAGAAACAAATGTGTCCGAAATACGACTAACTTATTGTCGCATAATGGACCTGCACGTCCGTGAAAGATTTTGCAGCGGGCGTTTGCCCGCCGCTGTTTGATTAGGAGAGTGTTATGGATCATAATTCAATGGAACCTATGGATGAGCTTGACCTGAACGGGCTGCCGCCAGAGCCTTTAGATGAGGAAATGCCGCCGCAGGAGACCCCTGATTTTAACCCGCAAGGGGAGCTTGAACCCCCGAAAGCTGAAAAAACGCGCCGCAAATCACCGCTCATTGCTGTTTTGGTCCTGCTCGCTGCAGCGGCGGCCCTCTTTTTTGCATTGAACAGAAAAGAGCCCGGGCTTGAACCCGAAAAAGTCTATAATTTAAACGGGATTGCGATTGAAGCTGACAAAGCGGACGGTGACGGCGTCGACGCACAGTCGGCGTTTTTGCTGACCTCGGAGCAGTCCCTCACCGCCGAGGAGGTGAAGGCACTTGTGGCAGTCGAGCCGGCCTGCGAGCTCGACGTCAAAGAGGGAGAGTCGGGGACCTTCATTCTTTCTCCCAAACAGTATCTCTCGGCGGGGACTGTTTATAACTTTGTCATTGCGTCGGACGGTGAAAGCCGAAGCTGGGCTTTTCAAACAAAAGATTCCTTCCGGCTGCTTGGCATCACCCCGACCGACAAGTCGATGAATGTGCCGGCCGAAAGCGGAATCGAACTCATTTTTTCAAATGCCGACATTGCGAACATTGAAAGCTATGTCACCATTACCCCGGCCGTCGCCGGACGTTTTGAGCGCCACCGCAACATCTGGGCCTTTGTCGCCGATGCCCCGATGGCCTATGATACCCTGTACACTGTGACCGTCTCACCGGAGCTTGCTACGTCTGCAGGCGTCACACTGGGAGAGGGAGCCACAGTCACCTTCCGCACCGCAAAGAGCTCGGATATGCCCCGGCTTGACCTGTCGGGCACACAAGTCGAGAGCTTTGCGACTGACCGTGCGCCGGTCATTGAGCTCTACGGCAGCTATGACCGCAACTGGAACTCCACGCTGAAATATTTTAAAGATTCCGAATTTACGATCTCGGTTAGAAAGTTTTCGGACAGCGGTGCCTATGCCTCGGCACTGGAGGCCTACCACAAATACATATATGAGGACTTCAGTTACGACGGAGGCTTTGCGGCCGACGAAAGCCTCTCGGCACCTTACGCCGAATTGACAACCAAGCTTGTCTCGGCCGACTTCACCACCTCCTGGCGGCCGGTCTTCTTAGTCATGCCGGAGCCGCTGCCAGCCGGCTGGTATGCCTTTGACATCTCCTGTACCGACTCGGCCGGGAATAATCACAGCTGGCAAAAGCTCATTCAGGTCTCGGACGCCTCTGTCTATGCCCTCTCTTATGAAGGCGGCATGTCCCTTTGGGTCAACGACCCTCAAAGCGGTCAGCCGGCAGCCGGCGTCAAGGTGCTCAAAAACGGCTATTCGGTGGGGGTTACGGATGAAACAGGTGTCCTCAGTTTTGAGAATGCCGATGCAAAGGAAAACGAGTTTACACTACTGACGGTGGAGTTTGGGACGACTCCCTATCTGTTTGACCTCACAGCGCAGGAAAAGCCTGAAAAACTGCCCGCCTCGCAGCGGTTCATCAGTACGATGTACACCGACCGCAGCACCTACTTGCCGGAGGATAAGATAAGTGTCTGGGGCTTTATCGCGGCCCGCAAGGGAGAACTGCAAAAGTCCACCTATACCGTCAAGCTCGAAAATCCATACGGCTGGAGCATTTCCCAGGTGAATGGCAAAGCCGCAAATCCCCCGGTTGCGCAGGCTGAAGTCAAGGTGGATGAGTTTGGCTGCTTCACGGCCACGCTGCCCGTAGAAAATCTTGCAAGCTCCTATTACCGGCTCATTCTCTGCGACGGCGACGAAGTGATTCGCAGCGAATATATCAACATCTACGAATATACAAAGCCCATTTACCGGATGAACGTGACCCATGACAAGCTGTTCTACAGACCGGGCGAGCCGATTGACACCACGGTTGCAATGGAATTCTACGACGGCACGCCGGTCAAGGATTACACCCTTCGAATCGGACACAGAACCTCAACCTCTACATGGGACAGTGTCCAAGAGGATGTGACAACGGATGGAGCCGGCCTTGCCCACCACAGCTTTACACTTGTGGACGACCTCAATACCTGGCGCCCGGCCTATGTCAGTATCAGCGTTGTGACAGCCGAGCCCGAGGATGAGCAGGTTTGGGACTACGGATATACCTACTACCTGCCCAGGGATGTCATGGTCGAGACCGATGTGGAGGATAATACGGTGAAGCTTTCGGCCCATCGTATTGACACCTCCAAGGTCAAAAACGGGGAAGGCCTCTATGACTACGACCTGATCAGGGGCGCTCCATATGACGGCGTGGCCACCGTAAAAATTTATGAGACCACTTATACAAAGTACATTCAGGACTCGGTTTACGACCCCATTGAGAAAATTACTCGGTATTCCTACGGCTATAATCAGAGCAAGGTTCTCGTAAATACCTTTGAGGTTACGCTCGTCGGCGGTGCCGGCAGCTTTGACGCCACAGCTTATCAGCCGACTGAAGATAAGATCTACAGCGTGGTGGCTTCGGTGACGGACGGCTCCGGAAGGACGTCGGAGGACAGCGAGACGCAAATCGGCGAAAACCGAATTTGGCAGAGTTTCAGCGGCAAAACGAGCTATTACATCAATGCCGAAGATTATGACCTCGCAGTTGGAGACACAGCTAAACTGAGTGTTTCTGGCTACCGGGACGGTACTTCGGTCGAAAATTTTGATGCGGGACGCACCATGCTCTTTGTCTTCCAGGAAGGGCTTATTAAGACGGTATCAGGGCAAAAAAATAAGGCCGAACTCGTCTATAATCAGAGCGATACCCCAAACGTGATGGTTTATGCCGCCTATTTTGATGGGAAAAACATCTACGATGCGGGTGACTTAACCTTGCGCTATGACATGGAGGCCTCAAAGCTCAGTATTAAGCTGACACCGGATAAGGAGGCCTATGCGCCGGGCGAGGAGGTGTCGCTTGCCGTGGAGGTGACCGACGCGAAGGGCAACCCGGTGGAGTCCGAAGTGCTGCTCTCGGTTGTCGATGAGTCGGCCTTGGCAGTCTCAGACAATCCCGCAAGTCCCCTTGAAGAGATTTATGATGCTGTCTGGTGGCCGATGGTACAGCGCCACGTCTCCTATATTGAGCACAATATCAACGGCTCGATGGAGGGCGGCGCCGGCGGCGAAGGCGGAGGTGACGGTTACAGGAGCGACTTCAGGGACAATCCGGCCTTTGAGACGGTGAAAACCGAGAAAAGCGGAAAGGCTGCTGTCAAATTCACATTGGCTGACAGTGTCACCGAATGGCGGGTTACGGCGGCGGCCGTGGCAGATGGGCTTAAAGCCGGAACCGCGAAACAGCAAATCAAAGCCACATTGCCCTTCTTTGCAAACGTACTCTATACCGACCGGTACATGGTCGGCGATGAGCTCTCGGTTGCGCTTCGGGGATTCGGGGCCGACGTGTCAACGTCGGATACCTGCGCATTTGCCGCCGAGCTTTCAGGCGAAGGTGTCTCTGAGACCCGCACAGCTTCGGCAGGCGGCTACGAATATGCCTATATGAGCTTTGGGAAGGCGGTAAAAGCAGGCACTTATACGCTTGCCGTCTCGGCAAAGTGCGGGGAAATGACCGACGCACTCAAAATCACCTTTGAGGTGGTCGATGACGTGGCCGAAGTATCTGTGACAAAGCCGGTCGATCCGGCGGCCCTCTCCACGATAAATCCGCTGCGCTCCCCGGTGTTGTTGACCTTTACCCAAGATGAGAGCTCTGTTTACTACGCAGCCCTTGCAAGCCTTTCAGGCGGTGCAAGCGG
>VSSQ01001273.1_pt1 | contig 10224 bp, 7 predicted proteins | sample 4763081 | NCBI WGS metagenome assembly VSSQ01 (sample SAMN12137344, study PRJNA551015) | bioreactor metagenome | isolation source: SDC9 anaerobic chlorinated ethene degrading culture | place: USA: Knoxville, Tennesee | collected 2015-01-01
CAAAGGCCTTTTTTGACAGAAAGACTACATGCATGTCCACTCATTTGACTTCTGGTATTTTGCTTGATTCCATTTTGAGCCCAACGGGAGTCCAGATATATGCCGGTTTATGCGTCAAGCGGGCGAGACCTGAAGTAGGAATGCTCCCGGCGGCAAGATAATTTGGTTAATCGGGGTGGGAGCCGGTGGGTATACCATCCCAGCAAGTTCGTCCTTTAAAAGTTCCGGAAAATTCTACAGACGATACTTTAAATTAGACGCGGAAAATTGAATCGTAGGAAAATCCGGAGAAGTTATCGCAGTAAAACTTTCTATTTCATTTCGTCCTTTTCATCAGTCAGGAAAAGCCTGCTTATTCACAAAAGTTCACTTTTTCACGCACGCGCGTAGAATGCTTTTCAGTGCTAATATCTTTTATCACTTTGAAAAGGTTTCGTGAAAAGACAAGAGCCACCTGTTATGAATGACTCTCGTCTTTCGCCTGATTAAGCAATAAGCGAGGGTTTCAAATTGAGAGAAAAGTTTTCCCTTACTTTTTCCCTTAAAAGCCTGAACGCTATTTTACATCATCTTCCGAAATAACCGGAATTACTGGGGCCGTAGGACTGGATTTAACTGCATTTTAGGGCGAGATACCATTACCTTATGCATAAAAGCAAGGCGGTGTATGGTGGATTTCTCCAAACACCGTCTCGCTTTCGTGTCTGCCATGGCTTCTTATATTATGCCGATACTATTACGCTTCGTTAAACTGTGTGCGGTTAATAATCTGCTTCTGTACATCGGGGCCAAGGTCGATGAACTTAGCTGTAAAGCCGGCCACACGAACCATCAGGTCTGAGTATTTTTCGGGATGCTTCTGAGCGTCGATCAGCATCTCCCTGTCGACGATATTGTACTGTACCTGATACCCGCCCAGGTGAAAGTAGGCGTCGTTGAGGGTGATAAATTTTTTGGTGCCGATATCGCCTTCAATAGCTGCCGGGTTGAACTTCATATTGAACAGGGTTGACTGAAGGTTATCCGCATGTACCTTGACGGCGGAATGAATGAGACAGGTGGGACCGTTCCTGTCGCTGCCCGGGAAAGCGGATAGGGCGCCGTCGGCAACGCTGTCCTGATTTTTTCTGCCGTCCGGAGTGGCGTTGCAGGCTTTGCCGTGAAGCACCTGGGTTGTGACTGAAAGCGTACTCGGCTGCCAGAAAGCGCCATTTCCCACCCAATTTTCTTCCTGCGACGAGGCGCTTGCCCACTCGTCATAGAGACTGGCAAGGATAAGGTCGACATAGTCGTTGTCGTTTCCGTATTTGGGCGCATCAAGCATTGCCCTGCGGATATCCTCATAGCCCTCGTAATTGGCACGGATCGCGGTCATCAGCTCTTTGAGGGTGAACTTCTTTTCGTCGAAAATATTCTTTTTGATCGCTGCCAGGCTGTTCGCTACATTGACAACGCCGCAGGAGATGACATACGCGGAGTCGCTGTAGCGGCAGCCGCCGGCGTAAGCGTGCCGGCCTTTTTCAAGACAGTCGTCCAGCAGGGAGGACATGATGGGATGGACAAGGCCGAGATCGTTATGCACGACCATAATGGTATTCCAGTAGTCTTCTTCGCGCTTTACGATGACGTGCATCAAACGGCTGTATTCGGTGCAGATCTGCTCATAGGTGGCGTCCTCGAAGTTTATCATTGTATCAATGAGTTTGTCTCCGGTAACCGGATTGACGCCGTTATACATCATCAGTTCAAAAATCTTTAAGTTGTTGGTGTGCGGTACGGCATACATAGGCATGCGTTTTCCGCATATCTGCATATCCACACAGCCGCAGGGAGCCCAGTCGCGCGCGTCCTCGATGGAAGCTCCGGTCCGCTCCGTGAAACGCTTTATGGCGACTTTGTCGCTGAAGAGCGCCGGATAACCTCCGCCCGACTTAATGCATTCCACGGCCGCGGCCTTAAAGCCGTACGACATCTCGTCGCTCCAGCGGACAGAGAGCGTGGGCTGCCAGGTTTTGACGTTGATGCCTGCCCTGAGGATCATCAGGGAAAGCTCGTTATCGGCAGGCCTGCCGTAGCGGTCCACGCCGCCCAGCGTAAGGTTCTGATAGATACTGCCGCCAAGGTACGATTCCGTGAAGACGGCGTGCGCGCGCGTGAGTTCGGTACATTTGATGCGCATGAGCTCCAGATATTCCTGGACCTCTCCGTCGGTGATTTTTCCGGCCAGCTTTTCGTTCAGGTAGGGCCGGTACATATACTGGTCAAAGCGCCCGGGCGACATGCCGCGCCCGTTGAGCTCTATGAACAGGGCCAGATGGGTAAACCAGAAGGATTGGATGGCCTCACGGAAGGTTTCGGCCGGCTTTGCGGGGACTTTCCGACAGATCCGGGCGATCTCGGCCAGTTCGGCCCTGCGTTTTTCATCCCCGCAGTTTTCCCGCTGCCTCTCCGCCTCGGCCGCATAGTTACCGGCGAAATTTATAAGCCCCTCAAGGGCCAGGATCGTTCCCCTGTAAAAGTTGTATTTTTCATATTGCTTCGAAGTGTGCACCTCACCAAGCTTCCCAATCTGGCCTTTGCAGACGGAAATCAGGCCCTCGGCGCCGAGATCGACCATTTTCTGATAGTCCGCTATGACGCGGCCTTCCGGTACATCGAACATGAACCGCAGAAAGACTAGCTGCTGCATCCACTTTTCGACGGTGTCATAGTCGGGCATGGTCTCTTTCAGGCATTTTTCCGCCTGGGAACGCCAGTCCTTACCCTCCCAAAAAGTAGCCATCTCAAGGATTTTTTTGCTGTCCTCCGGATAGATTCTGTAGATGCCGAGGCGTTCACCCTCTTTTTTCTGAAGGGAGCCCTCCATATAACGCTCTTCCTCGCGCCTGATTTTTTTGAAGCCTTCCAGCATCCACGTCTCATATTCAGGGTACACCTGAGTTCCGAGAAAATATCTCGACTGGCTGCCTACGATGAGCTCGTCTTCCCAAATCACCGGGGTCATGCCCGACAGGACCGCCTTGAGAGCGCCGCCAGCGCGAAGATACGCGGGCTCGTTCCAGTGCTCTTTTACATACCCGGTGAACAGCTCGGCCCGCTCAGAATCTATGTAAGCTTCCCTGGTGAGAAGCTCGTTGTAACGCAGTGAGACTCTCTTTGTTGATGGCTCTCCTTCGATTTCGCGTTTGATGATCTTCTTTGCCATAATAAACACCTACCTTTTTAACGGCGCTGCGGCTGAACGGCTCCCGCCGCGGCAGCCCGGGAGGAGGTTTCCAGCTGCCGCGGCGGTCTGAGCCGATGGACTTACTGCGTTTCGGATTAAGGTTGTATAAACAGGTCAGACCCCGGCATGGTCCGGCAGGTCCTTCGCCCAGGGCTTATGTATCCCTCTGCCGTCCCAGACCATCTCACCGGTCTCTTCGCGGTACATCTTGATAACCTGGTTTTTCGCCGGGCAGTGGCCCATGCACCAACCGCAGCCGTTGCAGATTTCCGGGTCCACATGGGCGCCCTCGTCGTCGACGGTAATAGCGCCGTAAGGACAGACTCTCTGGCAGATCCCACACTTGGTGCAGTTTTCATTTTCAAAGTGGGGAAGAATAGGGGTTTTGGGAGACATCCAGTTCTCCTTCGGCCAGTCGCGTACATAGCCGAATTGATCAACGACGCAGCCCCGGAAGTTTTCAATGCTCTTGTAACCCTTGCGGTCCATAAAGGCGCTCATACCGTCGATGCAGTCTTTCAGGACGCCGACGCCGCGGGAGTAGACTGCGGAACACAGGCCCGTAATATGCGCCCCGGCCATAAGGTACCGTACGCAGTCGTCCCAGGTGAAGATGCCGCCGACGCCGCAGACCGGATAATCCTTGATGGTAGCGGTGGTTTCCAGTAGTTTGGCCAGGGAGAAAATCTGCCAGGGACGTCCCATCAGGCCGCCGACGGCGTAAGGGCCGCCGTAGAATGTGCCGGTCTCGTGGTCGATCCAGGTGCCGTACAGAGCGTTGTTGGCGGTGATACCGGAGCAGCCGGATTTCTGAACCGCCAGAGATAGCGCCGCCTGATTGACGCACTGAGGGGTGCACTTGAAGATAACCGGTATTTTGACGGCCTCCGCAGACGCCTTGCCGACGTTATATGCCTTTACGGGGTCCATCGCCAAAGGAGCGCCCACGTCGGCATGAGCCGCGATGGCGCCGAAGGTAGCGTGAGGGCCGCCGGTGTCGAGTTCTATGACGTCGGCCCCGATGCTCTCCATATCTCGGCAGAGTTCGGCCCAGTTGCTCGGCTCGTCTCCTATGCCGCAGACGGAGCCGATGAACAGAACGCCGTTATCTTTGCAAAGCTTGACGATCTTGGGGCCCTCATCATTCATCCATTGCTCATAAGGCATATTGTGAAACATCTGGGAACATACCCAGGCATCCTTCAGTTCGGGGCCGAATTCCTTCAAACTGTAAAAGAACGGACGGGGCCAATGATGCGGGCCGTCGATATGGTGGACGGTCTTGCTGGTAATCCAGCCGATCCCCTGGTCTATCACTCTTTTCGCATTCGCGGCTTCTCCGCCGAAATCGCAGGATGAAACACCGACCGGATTCTTCAGCTCATAACCGAGAAAATTCGTTTTCAGATTTGCCATTTTAACTACCTCCGTCTTCATTAAGTTCTTACATCATTCTGCCTATCCCTGTTTGAAGTCCATAGCTGTTGAAGATTTCGACTATCCTATCAATTTCATTTTTCCCCAGTTCGCGGAACTGTTTATACGGAGAACGGATTCCCAGGTATTTATATTTGCCCGCTCCCAGGGTGTGGAGAGGGTTAATATCGATCCGTTCAACGCCGTTTTCCGATGTGAACTTAGCCGTTGCGTGGATATTTCCCGGGTCGGTGTTGACATCCGCAACCAACGGGACGGATATGCGGGTTTCCGCAGAGGACATAATGATTTCCGCGTTTTTAAGGATTAGGTCATTGCCCACGCCCGTCCATAACCTGTGTTTTTCCGTGTCCATATGCTTGATATCCAGAAGGACCAAGTCGGTGTGTTCAAGTATTTTTATTAATTGCTCGGTGTTTCCGCAGCCGCTGGTATCCAGTACCGTACCGATGCCCTGTTCCTTGCACCGCCTAAAAATCTCCAGTACAAATTCGCCGCTAGAGAGCGCTTCGCCGCCGCTTATGGTGACTCCACCGTCCTCGCCGTAGAAGCACCTGTCTCTTTCGATAACCTTCATTAAAGCGTCTGCTGTATATTCCTCGCCGGAAATCCGGAAAGCCTGATACGGACAGACCTCGACACACTTCATGCATCCGTCGCATTTCTTCCGGTCGATCCGGTTCGGGTACGAGTAGCGGGAGCTGATTGCCTTTTGCGGGCATACCGCCTCGCACCTGCCGCAGTACCGGCAGCGCTTTGCGATATAGAAAAGCTGAATTTTCTTTTCAATGGTCTCAGGATTTGAACACCATTTGCATCGGAGCGGGCATCCCTTGAGAAACACCGTGGTCCTGATGCCTGGGCCGTCTCTGGTCGAAAAATTGAGAATCTCGGAAACAAGGCCCACCATATTGAAATTCCTCCGCTAAAAGAATCTGAACAAACGCTTTATTTTGACACGATAGGAAGCAGATTCATCGTATATTCAGGAGCGGTACGGCGCCGGCTGTTTTCTGATTCAGCATACAAAGGTCCCATAAGTCTTAGAATTGCATTACTTGAAGTTTATAAGATTTTTCAATACCGTCAGATTATCCTATATAAAATTACAAATATATCGAGGGCAAAGATATAAAATCAGCACATGTTAATAGTAGTATGTCGGAAGTAATTGCCGCCGGACAAACTGATTTTCGGGCGCTTTCTTGTTTATATTGCGTTTACCGCAGGGCATCTCGGATATAAAAGCACAGTATTCCAATTTAATTATGAAAGGGTGTTTATGACATGGAGAACAAAATGCTCGGAGCAGTAATTGATGAAAATGAAATCAAAAGACGCGGCAGTGCGGTATGGCCGTATATTCATTTCAAGCCTGGCCGCCCTGTTGATCCATCGGAAATCGACAGCATGATGAACGGCCTTGTCGACATTCACGTTCACGGGGCCCCTGCAGGCGGCTGGCTGGCCGGCCGTCCCACTGTGGTTCACACGACCATGGAAGCGAGCAAAGAAAAAGTCAAAGCGCTGGTCTTTAAGGATCACAACACTATGACAAACAACTTTGCGGCTATGGTCAACGAGAGCTTTGATATCATTAAAAACCTGAAGGTTGAGAAGGGGGAAGGGTTCACGCCCACAAAACTATACGGCGGTATCGTTTTGAATTACCCCATAGGAGGACTCAATCCGGTCGCTGTTTCCACCTGCCTGGGTTACGGCGAATGCGTCGAAGTCTGGCTTCCCTCTACCAGTGCGAAATATCAGCTGGACAAAATCGCAAAAGAGCGCGGCTTGACCAATGACACCGGCGTTTATGTCTCTGAGAACGGAGAACTGCATCCCAATATGATCACGATTCTCGATATAATTGCCGAATATAACAGGAACAGCGAGGGAAAACGCTGCGCACTGTCCGCCTGCCACGTTTCAAACGCCGAAAAATTCGATGTTCTGAGGTACATAAGGAAAAAAGGAATGGACATCGACGTAATCATCGACCACATTACCCAGGAACTGACCATAGCCACCGAGGCCGAGTGCCTTGAAATGATCGAGTTGGGCGCTTATCTGGAATTTGCCGAGACCAGCTGCGTACCATGGACGGGCATGCAGGACTGGATCATCAACTTCGACTATTCCTTCAATCTTATCAAGAGCCTCATCGCCAAGAAGGGTACCGGGCATCTGCTCCTGTGCTCCGACAGCGGCCAGCCCAGCCACGAATTTGTTCCCGGCTGGAGAAGCTTCTTCAAAACTCTGCTTGCCCAGGGCGTATCCCCGGAGCACATTAAGGAAATGAGCGTCGACGTACCCAAAAAGCTGACCGGTATCAAATAATGAACCATATCCTGTACCTAAGCATTTTCGATTCCGTTCTATAGTGATACTTTTCAAATTTGCGTATTAGAAAGGGTGACAGGGAATGGCAAAAGGAGGCAAGGGAGAACTTCAGAGCGGCTTGAGGGTCATTGACGGCTGGGCCATAGGTTCCGGCGCCATGATCGGTGTGACTATCTTTGTGGTCAGCGGCACAATTTCCAACCTTGCGGGCCCGGCGGCGTGCCTTGGTTTTATTGTCGCGTGTGTCCTGGTATTCTGCGTGGCTTTGTGCTACTGCGAAATCGCGTCTGTGTTCCCGGGGGCCGGCGGTGCGTATATATTCCCTAGGAAAGTCTTCCAGAGTGAAAAGGGGAGTTTTCTTTCCTTTATCAGCGGCTGGTGCTTGTGGGGCGGCCAGGGGCTCACCCCGGCTGTCGTAACGATCACGACCGTCGGTTATCTCACGTCGTTTATAAACCTTATCGGCGGGAATGTAGTCTTAAATAAAGTTCTGTGGTCGTGTATCCTTACAGTCCTGTATTTCGTAGCCAACTGGTATGGAAGCTCCGGTGGTAAAATGGTACAGCTCCTCTCCACCGTGTGCGTGGTCGCGGTACTCATCATATTCATTATCTGGGGCGGAATAAATATGAAACCAACGCTGCTTACGCCGTTTGCCCCCAACGGCTTTACGCCTGTCCTGACCTGTGCGGCAATGTGCATCCTGTCCTTCTCCGGCTGGTCTACCATACCCAACATGGCCGAGGAATTCAAAAATCCCTCCAGGGACGTTCCGAGAGCGTCACTGCTTTCTCTTTTGACCTGCGGACTCCTCTTTTCGCTGTTTGTATATGTGATGAACGGACTGCTTCCCGGTGCGGATCTGGCTGCGTCGCCTTCTCCTCCGGTCGCCGCAATGAGCACCTTCACAAACATCGGAGCGATCATCGTCGTGGTCGGGGGGCTCTGCGCCTGCATTTCAACGTCGAACGGCCTGATGATGACCGGTTCCCGCATCCCGTTCGCGATGGGACGCGACGGCGATTTGCCAAAGGCCCTCCAGTCCGTCAACAAGCACGGCGTTCCCGCCGCGGCACTGATCGCCACAGCGATCGGCCAACTTCTGATATGCCTGTCAGGTCCCCTGGTTTACACATTGGTTTCTCTTAGCGTCTGCGCTACCTCTATTTCGTGGGTCATAACGATTTTCAGTTCCATCGTTCTTCGCAAGAAGGGCGTACGTGCCTCATTCCGTGCCCCGGGCTATCCAATCACACCCGTTATCGCGATCTTTGGCCTGGCTTTCATGTTTATCAGGCTCTCGAAAACCGCGATCATAATGACCGTTATTTGGTTCGTTCTCGGCGTATTCGCGTACCTGCTTTTCAATAAAACAGGTCTTAAAAACTACTGCAATCCTAAGAAAGCCGAACAGCCTGTGTCAGAAACGGCCGGCGGTTAAAACACCTCTGTGTACTGTGAAAAGCCCCGTCACCGGCCGGTGACGGGGCTTTGCGAAATATTATACAAACTCGCAGAATTTCGACGGTATTGTCGGGACAAATGTAGATAATATAAAACAGATGGGAAATTTATGAAAGGCTGGATATAAAAAAGGAGAAAATATGGCTTTTACTGTTGCTAAAATGTTGAAGCTTGCGGTCTTTTGTAATTCAAAAGTATTGGCGGGAAATAAGGGCGTTAACCGGATCGTCACCGGCGTTACCATACTGGAAAGTACCGATTTCAATACCTGCCGGATGAAAAACGAAATCGTTCTCACAAGCACGTTCTTTCTCAGGCTATTTGAGAAAAGCGGCGTCAATTATATTGTGGAATGCCAACAGAGGATGGCTTCCGGTATTTGCATCAAGCCAAATATCGCCGATACCGGGTTCCCTGAGGATATCGTCAATGCCGCGGAGCGTTTGCGCTTCCCGATCATCGTTTTAACACCCAATGTGGACCTGCAGCAGGTGATCAGCGCCATTACATACGAGACGCTGCGGCGAGACGGTTACGATATCCATCTTTCCTTTGAGGAAAACTTTTTTCAGGAGCTTATTGTATCGGATAAAGACCGCGATTCGATCATTAAGCGCGGGGCTATGATCGGCCTGGGGAAGGACGAGCTTCTATGCGCGCTGCTGATACAACCCAGCGATGTGGGTATCGCTAAGGACGTTTGTGATTTCTGCCTCTGCAAGTGGGAGCGCAAATGCTATACCCTCACAAAAAACGGACGCGTTATGGTTGCACTGCGGCTTACAATAGCGGAGGATAATAAGGATTTTGTGCTTGAAATAGCCAAAACTCTTTTAAAAAAGCTGGAAGCCGCTATGGCGCCCAATAAATTCCGTATCGGCATCGGAAGGAACTACAAAGAACCCGCTCAGTTCAACAAGAGCTTTTTTGAGGCGTGCAACGCTCTCAGCGTCAGCCAGCTTAACCGCTCAAGGGACCCTGTTTCCCACTTTACCGATCTCGGCATTTTCCGGATTCTGTTTGATTACAAGAACCGCGAAGAATTGTTTCAGCTATACCGGGAGACGGTGGGTACTATCATCGAGTATGACCAGAAGAATGAAACCGAATATCTTAACACAATCCGTACGTACTTAAATCAGAAATGCTCGGTCAACAACACAGCTAAAAAGCTCTTTGTACATTACAATACTATCAATTACCGTATTAATAAGATCAAGTCACTGTTCGGAATTGATCTCGATAACGAGGAGGACCGTATGAACCTCTACGTGGGGATAAAGACGGCAGATTGTTATGACCTGAATAAGTTGATCTAAGGCAATACCCACAGGAGCTGAGGGTATCACTGTTATGAAAAACGTTGTAAAATAAAGACATGGATAAAACAAATGAATTTGTCCGGCCTGAGCGATGAACTGCTGCTACAAAGGAGAGTGCGGGAAGAAACCCTACAGATTGGAACTGATGCTGCGGCTGTACCTGCTGAAAAAAGACAAAGCTACCCAGGTGACTCCCCTGTCATACGATTAAGCAATAAGCGCGGGTTTCAAATTGAGAAAATAGTTTTCCCTTACTTTTTCCCTTAGAAGCTTTAACGCTATTTTACGTTATCTTCTGAAATAACCGGAATTACTGGGGCCGTAGGACTGGATTAACTGCATTTTACACCATCTTCTATGCCATTTCTAATTCGAATCCCTCCTTCTCTGCTACAATTTGTCCGAAAACCCTTGAATTTCAAGGGTTTTCGG